>Ga0209633_10000212_pt1 | contig 70879 bp, 57 predicted proteins | sample Cruoilmetagenom1_FD_187290 | JGI IMG/M metagenome (GOLD analysis project Ga0209633, IMG submission 187290) | Oil polluted marine microbial communities from Coal Oil Point, Santa Barbara, California, USA - Sample 1 (SPAdes) (version 2) | ecosystem: Environmental > Aquatic > Marine > Oil seeps ... | reverse complement strand
ACACCACACATCCCCCAGCCAGTTCCCACACCACACATCCCCCAGCCAGTTCCCACACCAGACCCCCCCGAACTCCAAAAAGACCACACTGGCCGGCAAGATGCTCCGCTCTCACCCTCCTCTCAAGACCCTCTTACACCAGCCCCGCGCCATGCAACCCTCCCGGAACACTCCGCCTTCAAGCCGGCCCAAGAAAACACGCACACTGCCCCACAAACACACGTCAAACCCCAACAAACCATGCTAAACTTCCCCGCCCCTCCCAGTGATGGAGGAAACCGCCGGCACGCGAGCACAAACCTGCGCGCAAACGCCTGTGTCGAAGCCGGGCCAGGAACAGGAAAAACCACGGTCCTCGTTGAACGCGTGCGGCAACTCATTGGCAGCGGACACACCACACTTGACCGGATAGCGGTCATGACATTCACGGAAAAAGCTGCTGCAGAACTCTCCGAACGGTTCGCCCACACTTTTCAGGAGGCCGCGCAAGAGGCTGCGCGACAAGAAGCCGCAGCCGGCAACAGCGAGGCCGGTAAAGAGGCCGGCAAAAAACACGCCCGGTACACAATGGCGACACAGCACCTCCCCGAAGCGTCTATCGGAACAATCCATTCCTTTGCCGCCACAATCCTCCGAGACCATGCAGTGAGCGCCGGCCTCGACTCCGCTTTCCGCATTACAGACCCCGCTGCAATTGAGCTGGAGTTCGCTCGCGAAACGCAAGACTGGCTCCACAGTCTGCTCGACACACCCCCGCAAGAACTACTCATCGCCCTCTCTCGCGGCATCTCGCTCACGGACCTGCGCAATCTCGCCAAAATCTTGTTTGCCCACCTCGACCTACTCCCTACCACCCCTTTTCTCACAAGACCCAAACCTGATATGAACGCGGTAATGCACGATATCCGCGTCGACATACAAGCGCTTGTACGCTTACGTGCGAAATGTGTCGCTCCCGATGCAGACCAGGGAGTTCACCAAATAGACATGCTCTCTCGCTTTCTCGATGCCACCAAAGGCCTCGAAAATCAAGAACTCGAACACCACTTACTCTTTCAGGGTCCCGAAAAGATCCGCAGAGTAGGCGCGATGCCAAACTGGCATCCTGCTCACGCCTGCCGGGAACAAAAAACTATCTGTGCACGGCTCGAGAAAAATCTCAATGGGTTCCGCAACGATCTGCGCACTGACGCGCTGTGTGGTGTGTTTCCGATTATCGAAGGATTCGTCTGCGAAAGCGCCACACGACGTGCACGTGAAGGCAACATCACTTTTGATGACCTGCTCGTGCGCACACGGGATCTCCTCCGCTCTCACCCAAAGATCCGGGTAGAGCTCTCCCACCGTTTTCGCCATATTTTGATCGACGAATTTCAAGACACCGACCCGCTTCAGGCCGAAATCATTGCCGCTCTCGTGACGCCGGAACAGGAGATGGGCAATCAGCAGCGCCTCCGCACAGAAAAACCTCTCTCTCCCACAGAAACCCAGACACAAGACAACGGCAAACTGTTTATTGTCGGCGATCCAAAACAGTCCATCTACCGCTTTCGCCGCGCGGACATGCACGTCTACGATCGCTTCAAACGCACTTTTTTCTCCGAAGATGAGATCCATCCACTGCGTCTCAATTTCAGAAGCACTCCCGACCTGGTGAAGTGGATAAACACCACCTTCGCTCCTCATTTCAATGAGGTACCGGGAATACAGCCCGCCTATACCCCGCTTCTTTCTGCTCGCCCAGATCCACAGTGTGGACATCCCATCGTGGCCATTTACGAAGAGACGCCGAGCGCACGCGTAGATGACGTGCGCATACATGAAGCGGCACTCCTCGCAGACCTCATCAAAGAAGCTGTCGAAACTGAATCCTGGCTTATTCGCTGTCCAAAGGAAAAACGCCGACCCGCAAAATATGGCGACATAGCAGTTCTTACTCGTAGCAGGACTGGCCTGATTTTCTATGAAGAAGCCTTTGAAGCACGCGATATTCCTTTCTCCCATATCGGTACAGGAGACAATAAAAAACGTCAAGAAATACGAGATTTACTGGCATGTTTACGTGCAATCGACAAACCCGACGACGGAATCGCAGCAGTAGCAGCCCTGCGATCTCTGGCTTTCGGCTGTTCAGACCGGGATTTACTGCACGCGAACCTCGAAGAACCAGGCCTCTGTCTTATGTCACGGCCAACACACAATACTCCGCCTCGAGTACGCTACGCACTATCGGTTTTACAAACCCTGTGGTCTGAACGAAAACTCCCCCTCACGCGTCTCCTTACACGCGTACTCGATGAAACTCACCTCCTGGAAACTGCCTTAACCCTCCCAAATGGTGAGCAAATCGCGGCAAACCTCATGCATGTTGTGGATGAAGCCCACACGTTCACCGATGCCGGAGGAAAAAGACTACGCACTTTCCTCACATGGATGACTGCCAAACAAAACGAGCCCAATCTCCCCGGAGATACCACTCAGAACGCGGTGCAGTTCTGTAGCATGCATGGAGCAAAAGGCCTGGAATTCCCGATTGTCGCGATCATCGACCTGTATCGACAACGGGCGCGCCGCCCAATTCTCTCCGTAGATCGTGAAAAACAACAACTTCACCTCCGTCTCGGTGCAGAAAAAACCGGTACATGCACTCCTCACTTTCACAAAGCCCAAGCACAAGAAACGCTGCACGTCGAAGCAGAGCTACGACGCCTCTTGTATGTTGCCTGCACACGCGCGCGCGATCGTCTTGTGTTCCCTCTCGCGATCCCCTCTCACTTTGACGGGAATAATGACCTGCTTGGGCTGCTTCTCCCAAGCCTGCTCAACCGAGACAAGACAGGAAGGCTCTCACCTGCCCCAGGTATTCTGGCCTTCACACCCATTACAAATACTGACAAAAACACCTCCGGCGCCGCAGAATTTCCTCCTCAAGCGGATATACCCGACTCTTCTGTAGCTGGACACGAAAACCGAGAAAAAAAGACAGTACGAGAAACCTCTTCACTTTTCGACCGCACCATTGCGTCATGGCACACAGGGCGTTCCACGCTCGTGAAAGAGGCTGCCATCCCGAAAACCAAGCGGATCCTGGGAAGCTTTGATGACTGGGATACCCCGGCAGACATCCCAGACAACAGGGGCCCCCAACCGCTGTGGGGTCCGACCGGACACGACAAAAAGCATGGCCTCAGCCGTGCCCTCCACCATGCCCTTGCCGCTCTCGACCTCACCACAAGTCATTCTGACCACGATATCGTCCAGCACGCTACAGTATTTGCCCGTCACTTTGACGTGGAAGACGCAAAGCAAAAAATCAGCAATATGCTGAAAAATGTACTGGGCAGCAAGGTTATACAGCGCGTAAAAACAGGCAGCAACACCGCTACCGCAGTTCCTTTCACTGTGCCGACTGCCGACGGAGGCGTAGTAGAAGGCAGGATCGACATTGTCTTCACGGAAAGAAACCGTCTCATCCTTGTGGATGTACGAACTGTCGACGAGCAGGCCACGGATAACCAGGCCATGGACGAACAGGCACGCTCACTACCACCCGAAAAAATACGAGAAACGATCGATGCCCTCCACTCCGAGATAGCAATCTACACGTACGCGATAGAACAGGCGACAGCGACTCCGGTCGAAGAATGTGTGCTGCTTTTCGCCGACTCCGGAGAGGAACACATCCTCGCAGGCACAAGTCTCGTCGAAGAAGGTCGGTCTCATCTCACGTCTCTTTCTCTCCCCAGCACCTCCCCAAACACGACAAGATAGAAGTTCGCATAAAACCCAACGCCCGCGAGAACACCTGCTCCACGAAAAAGCGGCAGGGTACAGAGAAGGAACTCCACACCTCAACTGCAGGGAGAGACAGGCCCGCTACAACCATCACTTGAGGTTGACCCTTCTCGCTCCACCTTTACGTCCAACAAGAGATGCAGCATCAAGTGACAGTACAACCTTATCGAACGTCATTATCGAACGTCATCGAACGTCGAGCACAGAGCCGGGCGCGCCGCGGGGCACGCGCCCTGCAGAAGCAGGGACAGGCCATTTTCCGCTCTCCACATCGGCAGCGGCGACAGCGAGCAAATCGCAGACCTCTCGCGATTTTGGGGCCGTTGCAAGATACACAACAGCCTGGGCCAGGTTGAGCTGGGCCTCGGGCAGCCCGACATGTTCGAGGGCCTGGGCCGCAGCAATTGCCACAAGTAGCGCCTGCGGATCAGCCATACCCACGTCTTCAGACGCAAAAATAATCATGCGGCGTGCAATGAAGCGGGCGTCTTCCCCTCCGGCAAGCATACGAGCAAGCCAGCGTAGCGCAGCATCTCGATCAGAAGCCCGCATCGCCTTGATAAACGCCGACGCGGTGTCATAGTGACTATCGCCTTTTTTGTCGTAGGCCACATAGGGAAGTTGCGCCACAGCCTCGGCCTCGACAAGGCGAACACAGACCTTGTGCTCTGCCTGCATTGTCGGCGCGCCCTGTGACGTAGGACTGTCCTGTGTACCAGTCTGCGTCGAGGCCATGGCAACAGCGGCCTCCAAAAGATTCAGTACGCGGCGCGCGTCACCCCCGGCCTTCTCGCACAAGAAAAGCAGGGCATCTTGGGTGACAGTCACTTCGCCGGCATAGCCACGTGCGTCGTCGAGGGCGCGGCCCAGCAAGAGCGCCAGGTCTTCGCTGCCAAGAGGAGCAAGCTTAAAAAGCAGCATTCGACTCAAAAGCGGAGAATTCACCTCGTACGCAGGATTTTCTGTCGTTGCGCCCACAAGAGTCAATAGACCGTTTTCGACAGAGGGAAGCAACGCGTCTTGCTGCCCACGGTGAAACCGGTGTATCTCGTCGAGGAACAAGATCGTACCCTGCCCCTGCTCCCCAAGCGAGCGACGTGCTCGTTCGAGCAGTTCACGCACGTCTTTCACCCCAGCGGAAACAGCACTCAAGCGCACAAAATCCTGACGGGTACGCAGTGCAAGAAGACGCGCCAAACTTGTCTTCCCCACCCCTGGTGGACCCCAAAGAAGCACTGACCGAAAGGCAGCATTCTGCACAAGCGCATGCAGCGGCTTCCCAGGGGCCAATAAATGGTCCTGCCCTATCACCTCGTCCAGCGAACGAGGGCGCATCCGATCAGCAAGCGGCGCGCGAGCTGCGGCTGCATCAATCGCGGCGGCGTCGAAAAGGTCCATACGCAGAAATCACCAGATGAGAATTATCGCTCCCTGCAACTCTCTCAGAAAAACGCACCATGACGACAGAGCAAAGCACAAGAAACCAGGAAAAACCTTCGCAAACGACCAGAGATCACGGCACGGAATGCCCGGGCAAAGTCTATGTGGCAGTCTTCCCGGCAAGCTGTGCCCTCACTTCTGGAGAGAGCAGCAAACCGACATCGTCGAGTTGCTGCACGGTCACGGGCGCCGGTGCGCCAGACAGAGGATCTGCACCTGACTGGGTTTTGGGAAAAGCAATAAGTTCTCGGATCGAAGGCTCATCGGCCAAAACCATAGCAAGTCGATCAATACCACAGGCAAAACCACCATGAGGAGGCACCCCAAAACGGAAGGCATGCAACAGAAAACCGAAACGGGATGCAATCTCATCAGCAGGCATGCCAATCGCGGCAAAAACTCGCTCTTGCAGGTCACGGTCATGAATCCGGATCGAACCAGAACCGAGCTCTACCCCATTTACCACCAGGTCATACGCGCGACTGCGCACCTCAAATGGAGCGGTCTGCATCTTTTCCAGATCATCTGGATGCGGCGCAGTAAAAGGATGATGCAAGGGAGTAGGGCCATTCTCCCCTGGTTCAAACATCGGGAACTCCGTCACCCAGAGAAGGGCCATGCCATCTTCTACGGCATGGCCGCGCGGAGCGGCTATCTCTACCCGCAAAGCGCCCAGGACTTCTGAGCAGACACGCGCCTCGTCCGCAACGAGCAGCAGCAGATCACCGGGATCTCCATGGAGCTGATTTCGCACGCCGGCAAGTTCGGCTTCCGAAAGAAATTTAGCGATAGGCGACCGCAATTTTCGATCGGCCTCTACCACCATCCAGACAAGCCCCTGGGCGCCGAGCTCTTTCGCCCTGACCGTCAACAAATCGAGTTCTTTCCGGGAACGACTGCCTCCCCCGCAGGCACGCCAGCCGCGCACTGCCCCCTTATGGGCAGCAGCAGCAAACGCTTGAAACTCGGTCTCAAGAAAAAGGCTACTGAGGTCTTCAATAGGAGCGCCGGCCCGGAGGTCCGGCTTGTCAGTCCCATAGAGACGTATCGCGTCATGCCATGTGAGACGGGGCAAAGGCGGAGTAAAGTGCGCACCACGCCCGCCAACCTCAAACGCAGCACCTACTGCTTTCTCAACCCATTGGTACACGTCTTCTTCGTGACAAAAACTGGCTTCCAGATCAAGCTGGGTGAACTCCAATTGGCGATCGGCACGGGCATCTTCGTCTCGCCAGCAGCGGGCAATCTGATAATAACGATCGAATCCTCCCACCATAAGAAGCTGCTTATAGATCTGGGGCGACTGGGGAAGTGCATAACAACTCCCGGGGGAAAGCCGGGAGGGCACAATGAAATCTCGGGCACCTTCAGGGGTAGAACGAATCAGGGTAGGAGTCTCGATCTCCGTGAAATCCTGTGACTCCATTGCCTGGCGGATACTGGAGACAATACGGGCACGAAGCTGCAAGTTCTGCTGGAGCCGCTCACGGCGCAAATCAAGAGAACGATGAGTCAGGCGGAGACGCTCATCCACAGGAGAATCGTCAAGGGGAAGCGGAAGAGCATCAGCTTTCGAGAGAGGCTCAAGCGCAGCCGCGACAACTTCGATCTCGCCGGTATGCAGGTCCGGGTTCACCGTGCCATCCGGCCGATGCGCCACTTTGCCCGCGACGGAGAGCACCCATTCCGCACGAACAGTTTCCCCTATGGCAAAAACACTGGGCGTGTCTTCCGGGTGCACCACCACCTGGGTGACACCATGCGTGTCCCGCAGGTCGATAAAAAGCACACCGCCGTGGTCTCGCACTCGATCTGCCCATCCGCACAGTGTCACTTGGACATCAACATCTTGCACACGGAGCTCTCCGCATGTATGAGTTCGCATCATGTCTGGTTCGTCCTTCGCGCAGTGCCCGCGCCACTTGTCTGTCAGAAAAGATCGGACATCGCACGGGAAGAGAAGGCGTTTTTCAAGGCGGGGCAAGAGAACTGAGAGAGAACGCCTCTCCTGCATGGCCGGTACCCGGTACAGAGGCTGAGAAAACGTCCGAACACCGGCCCATTACACACCTTGTCGCCTCGCCCGGAACAAACGTCGACCAACAAGTAGCTCATTCATCAGCCTGGAAAGTGTAGAAGAAGCGGCTCTCGCGCACCTTGCCATTTTTTCCTGGAGAAAAGCGCACGCCTGCTCTGGGTCTGGTCCAGATCTTCCCTGGGTCGACTCCGGATCTTCTCTCCCAGCCTGCTTGGCCTTCCCGGCCTGCTCAGTTTCCCTTGCCGGCTACACGGCAAGCCTTTTTCTCCGGCCCGTCCTGGAGGGGAAGCACATGGAGATATTTCAGGATTTATCCCCGCTATCCTGGACGAGTCTCACGACTCCCGCGCAGGGCGGACGCTTTTTCTCAGGAGACCCAGACTCATTTTCGTCATGCTCTCCCTGCAACCAGCGCGCCTCAAAGACCGATTCTATTTCGAGAAGAGAATTGAGAATCGTACCAAGAAAGGCGATATCTCCAACTTCAACATCAAAGTCGAGAATGGCAATACGGTCGTTCCCAGTCACAGTATGCGCCGCGCGAATATCCACATGATATTCCGAAAGGATCACGGTGAGATCGGCAAGCAATCCTGGTCGGTCCAGGGCTTCCACATGGATAGTGCGCAACTCTGGAGAATTGTCCCACTCCACCTCGATCAAACGGTCCTTCGCGGTCGCGGCATTCGTGCAATCAGTGCGGTGTACAGAGACCTCTCTGCCACGAGCGAGATGGCCTGTGACCTTTTGCCCAGGAAGCGGATCACAACATCGAGACAAACGCACAGAGATATCGTCGAGACCCTCGACGTGAATACCGAGCTCAGCTGCCGAACGGCTGCGCCGTACAGAAGAAGAACTCACACGATCCACAGGCCGCCAGCGGTAATCATGCTCGGTTGCATGCAGCAAACGCGAGACGACTGTGTCCGCTCGAAGATGCAGGTCGCCAATTGCGACATACAAAGCGCCGACATCAGTGTAACTCATCTCTTCAGCCACATGTTCAATTGCCGTATCCACCAGCACTTCTTCAAGAATCATGCCGGCGTCACGTAAAGCAGTGTCGAGAAAAAACCGCCCCCTTTGTGAAGATTCCTCACGACTTTCCCGATGGAACCAAGCCCGAATGCGGTTCCGCGCGCGCGGCGTGACGGCCTGAGACACCCATTCCCGGCTCGGCCCTGCGCTCTCCAATTTGGAAATGAAAATCTCGATCGTGTCCCCGGACTCCAGAGTGCTCTCGAGCGAAGCCAGCACCCCATTGAGTCTCGCCCCAATACAACGATGGCCCACTTCTGTATGAATGGCGTAGGCAAAATCAATAGGAGTGGCACCAGTCGGAAGAGTGATGAGATCACCTTTCGGAGTGAAAACGTACACTTCATCCCGGTAAAGGTCCCCTTTGATGGTGTCCATGAACTCGCCGGGATCTTCTGTATGGCCTTGCCACTCCTTCATCCGGCTCACCCAGGCAGAATCCGAAAGCCCATACGGATCGGCCATCGCGGGACGTTCGCCATCTTTGTAACGCCAGTGAGCAGCGATTCCATACTCAGACATCCGGTGCATGTCCTGCGTGCGGATCTGCACTTCGAGCGTATTTCCGGTAGAACACACCACCGTTGTGTGCAAAGACTGATACAAATTAAATTTTGGAGTGGCGATATAGTCTTTGAAACGACCGCTGACTGGTGTCCAGGTCGCGTGGATGGTGCCAAGCGCTGCATAACAATCCCGCACCGTAGGAACAATGATCCGGATGCCTATGAGATCATAAATCTCGGCAAACGAATGCTGGCGCGTCACCATTTTCTGATAAATCGACCAGAGATGCTTCGAACGCCCTGTGACCTTGCAGGGAATATGCGCCCCGCGTAATTTCTCTTTCACCTCAAAGACAATGCTCGCAAGCTCTTCCTGACGAACGTCACGACGCGTCTGTACAAGCCCCGCAATTTCTTTGTGCGCTTTCGGATGCAATTCTTGAAAAGCGAGGTCCTCAAGCTGCCAGCGGATCTCCCGGATACCAAGTCGACGCGCCAAAGGCGCGTAAATATCGAGCGTCTCTTGCGCAGTACGTCGACGCTTTACCTCGGAAAGGGGAGCGAGCGTCCGCATATTATGCAAACGGTCCGCCAATTTCACCACGAGCACACGAATATCATCAGCCATCGCCACGAGCATCTTCCGCATCGTGGCGGCTTGTTGCGCCTCACGCGTTTCGAAACGAATCCGTTCCAATTTTGTCACGCCATCCACAATTTTGGCGATGTCCTCACCAAAATCAACAGACAGCATTTCAAGCGAAACAGAGGTGTCCTCCACTACATCATGCAGCAGCCCCGCGATGATAGTAGTAACGTCCATACCGAGATCGGCCAGGATTGTGGCAACTGCCACAGGATGCACAAGATAGGGATCTCCAGATTTACGCACCTGGCCCGCATGGGCATCACGCGCGAGTGCATAGGCCTTCAAAATCGGACGTACATCACTGCCGGGATGGTGATGACGCACCAGACGAAGCAAAGGCGTGAGTTCCGACTCCCGCAGGTTCTCTCCATGCCGTCGCCACGGGAGAAAGTCGAACATACCACGGGGAGGAGAAACCACCGTGCGGTCAGGGCCGCCCGGCGAAACTCCCATATGCGGTAGCTCCAATTCCGATTTTTCCACTGGAGACTCTTTCATCCCACAAAAGCCGTAAGACTTCGCTCTCTAATAAAAAACAGGAAAATACGCCATAATTCCTGGCAATGAAGAGTGGTCCTCATCACACAACAGGTTTTTTCCACAAAGCCTCACCCACCCGGCGACACTTTTCACAGAAACCGTCTCGCTCCAATGTATATGCCAATCGCGCCAAATAAGGGCAATATCAGAGGCAGTCAGACATCAATCATAAACGACGAGAGAGCGGGCAGTTTCTGGCTGGGGCAATTTTTTCACGCCCTGCAAAAAGGCGAGCTCAAGCAAAAACGCGTAACCCACGAGAAGGCCACCCCGACGAAAAATCAGGTCCGCAGCCGCTGCTGCCGTGCCACCCGTTGCAATGACATCATCCACAATCAGACATTGCTGGCCAGGCTGGATCCCATCAGCCTGCATCTCCAATTCCGCTTCTCCGTATTCCAATAAATAGGAAATACTGTCCGTCTCTCCAGGAAGTTTGCCTTTTTTTCGTATCGGGACAAACCCCACGCCCATCTCAAGCGCGACCGCACCAGCCAAAATAAAACCTCTGGCGTCAATACCGCATACCAGGTCGACGTCAGCATGCAGCCTGGACAGTTGCTCAACCGTCGACTGAAAAGCACCTGAGTCACGCAACAGAGGCATAATGTCCTTAAATACAATCCCCGGAGTAGGAAAATCGGGAATATCCCGAATGTATTTACGCAAATCCCCACTGGATGCCATAGGAAAAATCCTCCGTACACTGAGTGTTCAGGCAAAAAGGCCCTCTTAAAAAGACCACTGCCGGCAACTCGCGATCAAGCATAGACGCATTCTTTACTCAACGGCGTTTCCGCGGCACACCTGTTGCACGCCCGTGCTTACGCGCAGATCCCGTCTTACCTGCAACGATCTTTCCCCCAGTTCGAGAGGAAATTTTCCCTTCACCAGACTTTTGAGATCCATCGTGCGTTTCAGAGATAGCACCAGAAGCAACAGAAGAAGAAGCCTCGCCCAGTTTCGCCGTATCAGGCGACCGCTTCGCCACAACCCATCCGTTACTCTTCAGTTTCGCCAAAATAGGCGACGCAAAGAAAATCGAAGAGTATGTGCCCGAAACTATCCCGACAAACAAAGCCAGCGCAAGGTCCCGCAAAGTCACTGCACCAAGTAAAGCTGAACCAATAAACAAGAGACTCGCAGCAGGCAAAACCGAAGTAATCGAAGTGGCAAGAGACCGGGTAATTGTCTGGTTCATCGACACATTTACCAGCTCAGGATAGGTCAACTTCTGACCAATAGGAGCCCTCTCGTTCTCACGCACCTTGTCAAAAACCACGACCGAGTCATAAAGCGAATAGCCCAACATGGTAAGTACACCGATAACCGTGGCAGGAGAAACCTGAAAGTCCAACAACGCGTAGACACCCACGGTCACCAAAAGATCGTGTAAAACAGCGGCAATCGCCGTCACCGCCATTTTCGGCTCAAATCGCAAAGAAATGTAGAGCACGACAAGCACAAGAAAGACCACAAGACCCTGCAACGCATGCCGGGAGACCTTCTCACCCCAAGAAGGCCCGACAGTCTGCACGCTCACCGCAGCGGCATCGACTCCAGCCGCTTCACCCAGTGCAAGTGTCACTGGCCGCGACTGTTCGGCAGTGAGTTCCCGTGCTTCGACCCGTACGCCGTCCCCAACTTCTTGAAAAACCACCGTTCCAAGGTCAAAAGAGGAGAGAGCATCTTGCGCGTCTACTGTCGTAAAACCCTCAACCTCAACTGCCCAAGAAGTTCCTCCCTCGAATTCAATCGAGAGATTCAAACCATTGAGCACCAGAGCCAGCGTCGAGAACAAGAGCGCAATGCCAGAAATGGTAAACCAGATACGCGCCCGGCTCACAAAATCCACATTAGTGGAACCCCAATAAAACCGGGCCCACTTATGACCAATCCCCTCTGGTTTCCCTGAAAGTTTCTCCGGGCCCTTTTCTGGCTCCTTCGAGTCCTTTTCCGGTTTCTCCGGCTCCTTGGGAATACCGTGATCCGCAGAGGTCTTTTCCACGGAACCCTCTGCAACCTCCCGCTTACGGCCAGTGGTATCCGTCACGTCACTGTCCCCATTTGCAGGCGCGTCTTGCGACACTGCTCCAGAACTCCCGGAAACCTCAGCAGTCTTCTCTTTCATGCCGTCCCCCCGAGTTCAGACGGACGGGCCCAGAAGAGAGAGCGCTCGTCTTTCAGGGCTTTTGTGCCAATCAAAAGAAGAGTCGCGGGACGGGTGAAAAAATAGGCAATGACAAGGTCGAGCAGGGTGGACACTCCCAGCATCAACGCGAAACCCCGCACCGATCCAACGGCCAGCATATAAAGCACACCAGCCGCAATCAAAGAGACCATGTCTCCGGCCACAATTGTCTTCCATGCCCGCTGAAACCCACGTTCGACTGCGGACCGCAGCGAACGACCTTCGCGTAGTTCGTCTTTTACCCGCTCCATAAACACAATCGCGCTATCAGCATTCAAGCCAATCGAAACGACCACAGCAGCAAGACCCGACAGCGTGATGGTCATGCCTTGATACTCACCCATCAGCGCCAAAAACAAATAAATACACACGCCAAAGAGCAGCAGTCCAGCGAGGAGAATGACACCAAACACGCGGTAGAAAGACACCACAAAGCCAGCGATAATCACAAAAGCAATGGCAGCAGCTATATACCCTGCATTCAATGAATCCTCGCCAAGTGTAGGACTCACTTTTTGTACATTGGCATCATCAAGATCGAACTCGACGGGAAGCGAACCGTAACGCAACACAAGAGCAAGGTCCTTTGACTCTGCCTCTTGGTCCTCGCCCTGGCCCATGGTAATGACGCCACCCCCGCTGATCCCGTCGCCACAGCCGACCGATTCAGATACTTGGGGAGCAGACCGCACACGGTTGTCAAGCAGAATCGCGATCTGACGTTGGGGAGAACCTGAAGGTGCACACGCTGCTTCTCCGGTCAATCTCTCGTACGCCTTGGCCCCCTTCGCGTTGAAGTCCAAGCGCACTTCCCACTGCAGTCCAAGCCCGTCGGCAATCACTGCAGTCGCCCCGTCTACGTTACTGCCAGGGATTTCTGCTGGACCCAACTGGTAGAGAAAACGATCGCTCTCATCCGCAGAGCACACCCAAATCGCATCGGACTCGGGAGTAATCTCCTGCACAGGGGTAAGCACAATGTCCGGCGGAAGGGCACGCCCATTACAGGAATTCACACCTTCAATAAGTTCCTCCGCCTCGGTATCCGCCTCTTCGCCATCAGGAGGCTCTGCTGGGGAATCATCAGAAGGAGTATCAGCATCCGCATCAGTTTCTTCTTCTGGCAAAACGGGTTCAGGTACAGGAGGGCCAATCTGGCCAGGAAAAACAACAGGAGAAAAAAAAGCGGGCGCAGCCTGTTCCGCAAAGAAGCCCGAAGACGAGTCTGTCGTGTTTCCTTTGACAGAAAACAAAGCGTTTTGCCCGGTTATCTGAGTCTCGGACGTTCCCTGCACACTGCTCCACAAGCCAGGCACTGCTGCAGCAGCCTGGTATCCCTGACTCGGGGCAAATGCCTTGAGCGGCTCATCCTCCCCAGTCTCGTCCGTATCAGATTCGGAAGGAGTGTCCTCGGAAGTGCCCTCAGGAGTGTCTGATGGGAGATCCCCGTTTTCAGGAAGGTCGCCAACAAGATCCTCTGGATCAATACCGAAATCAGATAGATCAGAAAGGCTCAGTAGAGATCGCATATCCACCACACGCCGGAATTCCAACCGTGCAGTGGTCCCGATAATATCGAGCGCGCGCGCTTCGTCTTCGAGACCTGGGAGCTGCACAATAACAGCATCCCCCTCAACAGCCACTTTCGACTCTGCGACACCAAGGCCGTCAATCCGGTCACGTAACACCTCAACGGCCACCTCAAGGGCATCATCGTCGAAGTCTCCCTTTGGCACGAGCTCGACTCCCAAACCCCCCGCCAGGTCAAGACCAAGACGAGGCACGTGGCCAGCGAAAACCGTCCATAAAGACAGGGACACAGTCACAACAAAAGCCATGATCAGCGTGATTTTGAGGCGGCGCCTTTTTTGTTTTCCCATCGTCTCCTGTTTCACACGTCTGCAAAGAAGAAAATCAGCAGGGCTCATGCCACGCTGTGCCGGCAGTGCCCCCCAATGGAAACCCGATGCCGGGAGAAAACCTACTCGTTCTGTTCGGCATCATCGCCGATACTGGCCTGGACGGTTTCGTCTCCCTCGACTATGTCATCCTCGGCATCGTCGAAATCCTCTTCTTCTTCATCATCATCAAGTCTTCGAGAAATAGCGGTACGCAGAAACCGAATCTGGGATCCGTCATAGAATTCCAGAAGAACGCTCCGGTCATCGATCTCTACGACTTCTCCATACATGCCACCGATGGTGATCACGTCATCCCCGGCATCCAAATCGGCCAGCATCTGCAATTGTCGTTGTTGCCGTTGCTGTTGTGGCCGTATCAAAAGAAAATAGCCTATAAGCACGAGGAACGTAACAAAAACAAGGGTCTCCATGAGAACTCCACATCAGAATGGTGCCAGTTTTCTGGAAAGCTCCATCTCACGCCTTCTCTCAGAAAAGAAAAAACCGCAAGCTCGCACGGAACTTCAACCAGCGACACAACCTCACTTGTGATCCGTCCGCTCCGAAGCGGAAAAACACAAGCCAAACGAGACGCGTCTTTTGAACAATACCTTCGCAGAAAAAGCAAAAGCCGAGCGCAGTACCCAAATCCTGCACAGCATTTGAGACACTCTCGCGCGGCGCTTCCCCGAACGTCTCGAACGTCTACCGAGAAATCACAAGCGGAATTGCGGCCCTTCTTCTACTGGAAGATCCACATGCAACAGCTTGTAAGCGGCGGGAGTAGCAGTCCGGCCCCGCTGAGTACGGACGAGGAATCCTCGCTGTAGGAGGAAAGGCTCGATCACGTCTTCGACAGTGCCCGGTTCTTCCCCGAGGGAGACGGCCAAAGTTGCAACGCCCACGGGACCTCCCCCATAGACAGTAATGAGCGTCCTCAACAGTTCGCGGTCCATCGCATCAAGACCAGAAGTGTCGATTCCAAACAAATCCAGACCTTCACGCGCCACACGTTCGTCTATTTTGCCACACGCGCGCACTTGAGCGTAGTCGCGCACCCGGCGCAACAATCTATTCGCGACACGAGGAGTACCCCGCGCGCGGCAAGCGATCTGCGTCGCGGCACCTGTCGTCACCTCCACATCGAGAATACTGGCGGAGCGCAAAACAATCTCTGCGAGTTGGGGGGGCTCATAAAATTCGAGTCGACCCACATAGCCAAATCGATCCCGCAAAGGCGACGTCAACAGGCCCGCTCTTGTCGTCGCCCCAATCAGCGTAAACGGCGGAAGATCCAGACGAATCGTACGTGCAGTTGGTCCTTTTCCCACCACAATATCGACCGCATAGTCTTCCATTGCGGGATACAACACCTCTTCAACCTGACGGGAAAGGCGATGGATCTCATCCACAAAGAGAATATCCCCGGCATCCAAGCTGGTCACAATGGCAGCAAGGTCACCGGGTCGCTCAAGTGCCGGACCAGAAGTCTGACGCATCATCACCCCGGACTCCGCCGCCACAATATGTGCCAAGGTCGTTTTGCCAAGACCAGGCGGTCCGCAAAAGAGTAAATGGTCGACTGGTTCGTCCCGCTGCAACGCAGCCTCTACCAGAATATGCAGCTGTTCCTGCACAGCACGCTGACCTGTGAACTCGCGAAAGACACGCGGACGTAGCGCACGATCATACGCAGCCCTCTCGGAAGAGGCATTCTGCTCTTCGTCTTTCAGGCCCTCGTCCGGGCCCTCATCCAGGTTCGCGTCCTGAGGGGAAGAGAGCCCACCTCCTGCCCCATCCTTTGCCCCCGATATCTCCCCGACAAGTCCGTCTTCGGGAAATGAATCTTCGGAAAACGCGGATTCCGCCCCGGCAGTCGCAGACTTCTCCCAATCCGGCCCAGCAGCAAAATCAGCATGCTCCGAAGGGGTGTGCGCAGAGCCTTCTGCCCCCATCATTCCCTTCCTCCGAAAACACGCAAGGCAGCGCGTAACAAGGCACTTGTGTCTTCTTCCTCCGGCAAATCGGTCAAAACACTAGCCACCTCCCGCTCTGCATAGCCAAGACTCACGAGCGCTTCGCTTACCTCCGCGCGATCGGCCGACGCCCCGACACGCTCCATTCCCCCCCAGGACTGCCCGAGCAGACGGGGTCCCAGCTCAAAAACCAGTTTCTCTGCAGAGCGTTTTCCGACTCCTGGGACAAGAGTGAGCGTCGCAAAGTCCTTGTCACACACAGCACGCGTAAGCGTTGCGGGCCCCAACACAGACACGCAGGCCAAAGCTACTTTTGGCCCGACTCCCTGGCACAGCAACAACAACTCAAAAAGGTCACGTTCTTTTTCTGTGGGAAAACCATAAAGCGCAAGCGTGTCTTCTCGCACATGCTGGTGCGTAAAAAGACAGCAGTCCTCTCCCATACCGCCAAGAACCGCAGCAGGCGGGACAACAACTCGATAGCCCACCCCATGCACATCCAATAAAACTTCTGTTGCAGACCGTGACAGAAGCGTTCCTGCCAAACGCCCAATCATCTTCTTCCCTTCTCAGTTTGACGCGCAGTCTTCTCCGCGATCAGGCAGCGCTCCTCTCGGAGAAGCCGACCTGTTTGCCCCCCATCCGGCTCTCTCGGACCATCCAAGCCATCCAGACACTATCCAGACCATGCCAAACCCAGCACTGTCTTCTTCATTTCTCTTCCGCCCTCACACGACCCAACGCCTTTGCACGACGAATATCACGCGCCTTGTCATCTTGAGCGATCGCCGCTGCCACTGCAGCATCAAACCCACGCCGCACACCCGCGGGGTTTTCCCCCACAGTAGCGGCAAGAGATCGCCGCATTCCTCCAGAAAAAACATGACAAATCGCCACTGCAAGCGCATCAGCAGCATCCACTTGAGGAAGTTGAGAAAGATCCAGAAAACGGCGAACTGTTTGGCGGACCTGCTCTTTTCCTGCCGCCCCAAAGCCTGTCACGGAGGACTTCACCCTGGTGGGCGTATAGACCGACACAGGGATGGAGCGCTGGGCCGCAAGCAGCTGCACAACCCCCGTAAGCTGCGCCGTCGTCATGGCGGTGCTGACATTCGCGTTAAACAAGACTTCCTCAAGCGCAAGCCCAGAGGGTTGATACTTCAGAAAAATCTCCTGCAAGGCATCATGTAGCGTCAAGAGGCGCGCCGCTCGCGAAAGATTGCGAGAAGAGCCCAACGTGCCATAGCCCAGTACTTCCGGTTTCTCACCAGAAGATGCCGGCTGTGCAACTCGCAAAACTCCCCAACCGCAACGGGTCAGGCCAGGATCTATGCCCAGCACTGTCTCGTACTCTCTCAGATTTTTGGCAGAAGACACCGAATCGAACATACGTGCGAGTCTAGTCAAAAAACCGAGAAACTCCTGTGACGGCAGCGCGCAAGACCCCCGAGCCGCAAAACCCTCCATAACACCAAGCCAAATCCAGGCGAAAAGTTACAGACAACCGCGACAGGCCAAAAAACGCAGGACACCGCGTCTTCCCGCACGTCAGGAAAGCTGGGCCATCACTTCCTCGGGAATGTCAAAATCAGCATAGACATCCTGCACATCGTCGAGGTCTTCCAAAGTTTCGACAAGACGAAGCACCGTCAAAGCTGTTTTCTCATTCACGGGCGTGGTTTGCTGAGGAATCATGGTCGTATCGGAGGACTCAACGGGAAAACCCGCCTCCGTTGCCGCGCTCAGGACTGCCCGCAAATCGCTCGGCTCGCAACGCACTTCGTACAAATCGCCTTCTGTGAGGACATCTTCTGCACCCGCATCCAGGACAGTCTCCAAGAGATCGTCTTCTTCGATACCCTCGAGCGGAATGGTCAGCACGCCCTTCATTTCAAACTTCCAGGCAACAGAGCCTGGTTCGCCCAAGCTTCCGTTGTTCTTTTGAAAAGCGGAACGCACATCAGATGCGGCCCGGTTGCGATTGTCGGTCAACACAATGACATAGATCGCGACACCACCAGGACCGTACCCTTCATAGGAAGATTCCTCGTACTGAACTCCCTCGAGTTCCCCGGTCCCGCGTTTAATGGCACGCGTGATATTTTCCATCGGCATCGAAGCAGCGCGAGCTTTCGCAATCGCTGTAGCAAGGGAAGGGTTCGTATCAGGATCCCCTCCACTCTCGCGGGCTGCCACTTCAACATACCGAATCAGTTTGCCAAAGAGTTTCCCACGCGCGGCGTCTTTTGCGCCCTTCTTCCGCTTGATTGTCGCCCACTTGCTGTGGCCACTCAACTTCTCTCTCCTAATCGGCCCGCCACTTGTTCCAAAAACAAGCGATGCACTCGGTCATCATCAGTAAGTTCGGGGTGAAAAGTACACATCAGCGCCTGCCTATCCCGCAACATGACCGGCTGTTCATTGTGCCAGGCAAGCACGCGAATTCCCTCTCCCCACGACACAACACCGGGTGCCCGAATGAACACAGCCCGAAAAGAGGGTTGGTCAGAGGAGGGATATGCAGGAATCCCCGGCAATCTTTTACAAGTACGCTCAAATACGGCTTCGCCACCTGGCATGGAAACACTCTCTGGAAAAGAAATCAAAAGATCCCGTTCAAAAGAATCGATCTGACGGCCATACCAGTTCCGTCGCACAGAAATATCGCAAATCTCGAGGGGAGGCCGATCATTACGAGCTGGGTCGCGTATCTCCCTCGAAAGGAGAATAAGCCCCGCGCATGTCGCGAGAACCGGCAAACCAGCGCGTAAATGCTCTTGCAAAGGAGAACGCAGGCCCGAACGGTCGAGCAAGGCCGCAATCACCGTGGACTCTCCGCCTGGCAAAACAATCCCGTCGAGACCTTCGAGATCGCTGGGAAGTCGCACACGGCGCGTCCTCGCTCCACACGAAACAAGATGCCGGGCATGGGCATGGACAGCGCCTTGCAGCGCAAGCAAACCAATAAGGGGACGTCCTTGAGAAGTTGCGTCTTCTTCGTTCACTTCACACGCGGGGCTCGTCAAAAAAACCATGCGGTTTGTCTCTTCCGAGCACACTCGCTCACAACCTCACCAGCCCCGGCCGGCAAAACGGTCTTCTGTCGGGATCTCAGGCATCTCCATCCCGACCATGGGAGCACCGAGACCCCGGCTCGCCTTCATCACCATAGCCAGGTCATCATAATGAGCGCACGCTTCTACAATTGCAGTGGCACGTGGGGCTGGATCGCTCGATTTAAAAATGCCAGATCCGACAAAAACCGCTTCGGCGCCGAGCTGCATCACAAGCGAAGTGTCTGCAGGGGTCGCAATGCCACCCGCGCAAAAAAGCGGGACCGGCAAAGACCCCGTCCGAGCCACTTCCGTCACAAGCTCGAAGGGTGCTCCCAAGCGTTTTGCCGCACTCATCAACTCACCAGAGTCAAGCGTGGCGAGACGGCGAATTTCCCCGATAATGGCACGTAAATGGCGCACCGCCTCCACAATATTACCTGTACCAGCCTCGCCCTTCGAGCGGATCAGACAGGCCCCTTCCCCGATACGACGGAGGGCTTCACCCAGGTCAATCGCCCCACAGACAAAGGGCACAGTAAACGTCCACTTGTCGATATGGTGCATCTCATCAGCAGGTGTCAGAACTTCTGACTCGTCAACATAGTCGACCCCGAGCTCCTGCAAGATTTGCGCCTCAGCAAAATGACCAATCCGACATTTTGCCATCACAGGGATTGAGACCGCTCCCATGATCTCCGCGATCAGGAGAGGATCAGACATACGCGCCACGCCCCCATCCCTGCGGATATCCGCGGGAACACGCTCCAAGGCCATTACTGCACATGCCCCAGCGTCCTCGGCAATCCTCGCCTGCTCAGCGGTGACGACATCCATGATGACGCCCCCTTTCAGCATTTCCGCCAGGCCGCGCTTGACGCGCGTTGTTCCATGAGCGTGTTCAGCTTCGGCCACGACAGGTCCTTTCTGGAAGTTCCTGAGAGTTTTTCAAAAAGTAATTCTTCCAGTCACCATACATTCCCGCATAGAACTGCGAAAACACATTTTCCAGAAGAAAAGGGAACGCTGCTGCGGCACTGCAACACGAGCACCGTCCCCTGGGGCCTTTCGCGACAGGCCTCGAGCGACCCTCCCATGAGAAATCTCCAAAGAGGAGGAAATATATTGAGAAACAGTACGAATGTCAGGGAAGAGGACGCCCCTCGATTTTCCAGAGAACCTCGATCCGCTTTTCTATTGGTGGATGCGTCATAAACAGACGATTCAGACCAGTGCCCTTCTGTCCTTTCGCCATATCAAGAGGAGACTCAATCCACATGTGGGCTGTCGCACGAGACCTATTGCGCACCACAGTTGAATCTGCTGCCAGTATTTCGAGCGCAGAACGCAATCCTGCAGGGTAACGCGTGAGGTCAACGGCAGAGGCATCAGCGAGTTGTTCCCGCTGACGAGAAACAGCAAACCGCATCAATTGCGCTGCTATCGGGGCAAGAAGTAAAAAGAAAAAAGCAATGAGAGGAAGGATGCTTCCTCCTCCATTGTTTCGCCCGCTTCCTCTCCCCCGCCGCCCTCCCACACCGGCTCCACGCAACCACATGGACCGGACCGCCCAGTCAGAAAGCAACACAACCGAACCTACCAAGACAGCCACAACAGAACCTACAAGAATGTCATAGTTCCGAATATGGCAGATCTCATGTGCTAGGACCCCTTCAAGCTCGTCCCGGTTCAAACGCTCCAATAAACCGGTCGTGACTGCAACGGTGCCGTGACTGGGATCACGTCCCGTGGCAAACGCATTCGGGGCAGGGTCCTCAATAAGAAAAACCCGCGGCTTCGGCAGTCCGGCAGCAATCGACAACGCCTCCACAAGATTGTGCACCTGGGGATATTCGTCTGGGGTTGTCTCTCGTGCGCCACTCATCGCCAGAGCAATCTGATCCGATCGCCAGTAGGCAGTCCATCCCATGACAAAGGCAAGCAAGAGGGCAATCACAAGTGACGGTAAGGCATACCCAGGCACCACGAGCACACCAAAGGCATAGCCAGTGCCGGCAAAGAGCAGCAACACCACCAAAAACAACCCTACCGAACGACGTTTATTGGCTGCTATCTGTTTGTAGAGTTCCACCGCAACTGCCTCACCTTGCGGGCCCCGCGCACAGAACACTCAGCACACACTGCACGCTCGTTCACAAGAGAGTCCGGAAAAACTCCATACAAAGAATCCGGGACATTAGTCTTCTCCAGCACCAAGGTCAACAGCCGGAGGATTGAAGTCGACCCGCACCGGCCCACGCGCAGCGGCCTCTTGGACCTCAAAATATTCGCGTTCGGTAAAGCCTGTCATACCCGCAATCAAGACCTGAGGAAAAGTCTGGATCTGGGTGTTGTAATCTCGCACACCCTCGTTGTAAAACTGCCGGGCAGCAGCGATCCGACCCTCTGTCCCCGTGAGCTCTTCCTGCAAAGCAATAAAATTCTGGTTGGCTTTCAAGTCAGGATAGGACTCAGTCAGCGCGAAAATCTGTCGCAAAGCACCTGAAATCACATTTTCTGCAGCTGCTTGCTCTTGCACTGTCGAAGCGCTCACTCCCGCGTTACGCGCGGCAATCACTGCCTCAAGTGTCTCTCGTTCATGGCGGGCGTATCCCTTGACTGTTTCCACAAGATTCGGGATCAGGTCATAACGACGGCGCAACTGTACATCGATGTCGCTCCAGGCCCGGTCAACGCGTTCTCGCCGCTTCACCAGCCCGTTGTACATGATGACCACGCCTACTCCCAGAACGAGCAGAATGGCCACAACAACTATCACACCACCCAAAACAAACTCCTTGGAAAGGTCCTGAAATCAGGAACACTCAGAAAAAAACCGCTTTTCATGAAGCATAGAAGCAAAACCCTAAAAACACCGACACCCCAGTCTTTTTGTCGACCGCACAGAACCCGGAATCACCGGCAAAGAAAAAATTCCACCTCTCCGACACGACAACCCGGAGATCTCAGCCCCTCACACTTTTCATATCGCCACATGGTGCCGAAAAAATCCATCCTTTCGGGAAACCCATAGGGGAAACCCGAAAACTTCCACCACAGCCACCACACTCACCACAAAAGGGCTACAGACAAGACCGGTAGAGGTCTGCGATACGTCCCGACAAAACTTCCCAGTCGAATTCTTCGACACGCTGCCTGCCCGCAGCAACAAGCTGCTCCGACAAATCTTTGTCGCGCAAAATCGTCACAAGCGCCTCGGCAAGACTGGCTGGGTCATCAGGAGGAACAAGCAGAGCTTCTCTTTTGTCACGCGCCACTGCACCATATCCGGGAAGAGCAGACGCCACGACCGGAGTACCCGCCGCCATCGCTTCAAGCAGCACAATACCAAAGCTCTCTCCAGAACGAGCAGGAGAGCAATAGACGCCGGCAGAAGCAAAAAGGCGCGCCAGCAGGTCATCGTCAACAACACCAAAAGTACGCGTTCCGGGCGGCAATCTCTCCGCCTGCACGACATCCGTTCCAGGCCCGGCAAGCCACAGCACCGCAGCAGGCAACTGTTCCTGTACAGAAGCAAAAGCCGAAAGTAGTACATCGAGTCCTTTACGCGGCTCGTCACGCCCCAAAAAAAACACGGCAGGGCCGCCAGAAAGCTCCTCCACCGGCAGCGGCACAGCCTTTTGGAAACGCGACACGTCCACCCCATTGCCAAGAACCGTCACGTCGTCACCGAAATAACGGCACACAAGTGCCGCTGCCTCATCAGAGACCACAATACGGGCAACCATCCTGTCCCAATAGCGTTGCAGGAAAAGGCGTCCGAACCGGTAACCCGCATGACTCTGGGCAGCGGCATGAAAAGTCCCGATCACGGGAACGCGAGCCCCGGTAAGCGCGGCAAGTCCGACGCCGGGCGTAAAAGGCTCATGGATATGAACAAGATCGTATTCACTTAAATATTTTCGCACACGCGCGCAGGCACGCGGCCCAAGCGCAAGACGCGCCACAGATCCATTCGCAGAAATCCCAATAGAATTCCCAAGTGACACAACCCGAATATCCTGGGGTGGGGTCCACGCGGGAGCACTACGCCGCGTCTCGTCCGTGGGAGCGAACACATCAACATGCACATTGTGTACACGCAAAGCACGAGCCAAATCGAGCGCATGATGCTGGACTCCGCCAGGCCACCGCATTGAATATGGACACACCATTCCGACACTGATGCTCTTTTGCGCCGTCTGACTCACTTCGTCTCATTTAAACGGTCAGAAGGCCAGTTTGGCTGTAACAGATGCCATTGGTGCGGGGCACGACGAATAAGCTGCTCGAACTCGGTCGCAAGCGCTTGCGTGGCGACACGCGCCCTCTCCTTTTTTGTCCCCTCAGAAGGCATCGGGATGGGAGGACGCACAACAGCCTCATACTGCCAGTCGCCCTTCTCGAATATCCCGATAGGCAAGAGGACCGCACCTGTCTGAATGGCAAGGCGGGCTGGTCCAGCAGGGAGCGTCGTACGTTCTCCAAAAAAGTCCACTTCCGGACCCCCACCGGAAAGGTCTCGATCCGCTAAAAGCGCAAGCGATTCTCCCTGACGAAGCTTTTGGATCAGGGTCCTCGCAACCAGAGGATCGTCATCGGTGAGGATCGTCAACCCGAACTTTTCTTCTCGCAGTTCCTTGAACCACTGAAACACTTCAGGCGGTTCCAAACGCTCCGCGACCGCAGTCAGAGGGAAATCCTGCCTGATAAGCCACACACCGGCCACTTCCCAACAACCCACATGCGGGAGCGCACAGATCACTCCCTTTCCCAAAGCCTGCGCCTCCTCAAAGAAAGACAGGCCTTCAATCGAGAACATCTGATCGAGCTGCTTTCCCGACACGGAAGGAAGCCGCAAAGTCTCTACCCAATAGCGGGCATAACAACGAAATACCTGGCGCACACTCGCCTGCACTTCTTCTTCAGAAGCAGCAGGTCCCAAGACACGCCGCATATGACGCGCAGACATGGCACGTCGTCCCGGCGCGAGACGCAAGGCCGCACGCGCCGCAAGATCTGCAGAAAACCCAGCAAGCCAATTCGGCAGCAAAGAAGTAACCCGAGTGGCAAACCGATAGGCCCCAACTTCAGTACGGCCACGCAAAGTGCCTTCCCGAAGCGCGAGTCCTCGGGCTTTTTCTCCAGCAACTACTGGTCCAGAAGTCACGATAGCTCACGGTCTCCGGCTGGAATCCGAACGACCCCGCCAACGATGCCCCACACCAGAACGTCTGGTTTCAGAACGCACACGCACTCTCCGCCTCCCAAAACGCTCAAAACCCGCTCGTCCCTCTATCGTCCCTCGAGAGGAAACAGCCGGGTCAGCCTGCAACGCAGCCCGACGCTCGAGGCGTTGCGACGTGACTCTGTCCCGCAGCGCCTGAGAGGCAGCACGCGCGGCCTTGCGTCGTACTCCTGCGGCATCCCGTCGCACACGCCATTCGTCAAGCTGACCGACCCAAACCTCTTTCGGGGAAGAATCTCTCGCCACCAAAACTTCTCGCAAGCCACGCCAATCCGGAAGTACGCGCACTTCTTCGGGAGAGAGGGGTGGCTCCGTCAGGCCTTGACGCCACACCACAACAAACCGTTGCAGCACAGTGAAAACGACCAGACCCAGATACAGCCAAAGCGCAAAGGAAAGCACGCTTACCCACTGCTCAATAATAAGAGTGATCCCAATGAAAAGCAGACGCTCAGCGCGCTCCATCAGCCCCACATGGGCATCAAAACCAATTGCCTCTGCCTTGTTGCGGACATATGACACCAAATTCGTCGCGGCAAGACAGGCAATCACAAGAAGCACAAGCACATCGGACTCAAGTGATGCATACCAGGCAACCCCGCCCAGGAGCATGGCATCAGCAACACGGTCGGCAACAGAGTCGAAAAAGGCCCCTCGACGCGTGCCACCTCCGCGCGCTTTCGCGACTGCTCCGTCAAAGAAGTCCATGAGGCCGGCAGCAGCGAGCACAGCCGCGGCGGCCAAAGGCCATCCTTGCCCTAAAAGCAGAATGACAGGGACATGCAGAACAAGTCCCAGCAAAGTAACGGCATCTGGGGTGACTCCCCAACTCGCCAACACAGTCCCAGTTTTCAGTGAAATACTGGTGAGACCAGGACGACCTGCACTATCGAGCACAACCGTACTCCCGTGGCGTTCCGAATGTATACGAATAAAAAGTATTCGGGTCAGCGTGCACACGTTCCAAAGGGACATACGCGAAGGCTTTCCCTTCAAGACATCTCTTCTGGTCTCTTCGCGCGCCCTCCCTCAAAAAAGACAGGCGAAAAGTCCGCTTTGAGACCAGCAGAGAAGCTGATTCCAATAAGTCGACCCAGAAGCGAGCTATCTCGTTACCGACCCTACACGTAAAACCGGCAAGGCCCTTGGCACAAGATTATTTCCTCACATTCACCAAACAGCATCTCCTTGATCCTCTGCCCAAACTGCTTCCCGAAAAAAAGACTTCTCGTGAGGCTTTATAAAGCTTCACGAGAGCATTACCGTGCCACAGCTCATCGCTCAGAGAGGACAACAACCAATTGGCAAACGTAGAAAGAAGCGTGCAAAAACACACTCTCCAGACACTATTCTGCACAAAATTCTCGGACCCTTCACTGTCTGCTCGGGCAAACACAAAAAAGAATCCAACGGGCTGAGCGCTTCGAAATGCAAAAAAACAATCTCATACGAGATTAATAATTTAACACAAGTTAACCCGCCCCACAAAGATCAAAGAAAAACCCTGAAAAAATCGCCTGAGCAAATGGCAAAACAGACGGATCCTTCGAAGGATTTCTCTCAGTAATCGCTCGGGGGTTTCGTCTCAGGATCAGGATTTTCTTCAGAGTACACCCCAAGAACCTCCCCGGTAATACCATCGAGTTCTACCAAGCCTCTTTGCAAAGGTGGATCCTCAACAGAAAACAATAATATTCGCCAGCTCGGACGTGATCGCCAACCGCGAAAGCCCAGCATGGCAGACGCATGCCCTACAGGAAACCCTGCTTCTTTTGTCGCGAGAAAAAGCGCTTCCCCCTGATTCACCCCGAGGGGAAAAGCCGCAATCCGGAAATAGAGCGCAAGGACAAGTAGGACAATTCCTCCCAAAAGCACTCCATCATTCCAAATTTCAGTGCGCGACCGAAAGAATACCCAAACGAGTACCGCGGCAGTGCCCATGACAAGAAGAAACCAACTCGTAATCGCCCGGTTCTTCGTATCAGGAAAAACATAGGACTCGAAATCAATCTCATCGGGATCACGGCCGTCCCCGGACTCACGCGATTTTCCTACCACATTGGCAGTCACGGAATCGGCCAATTCTTTTTGTTCCTCCGAAAAGGAGGCGAAATCAGAATTCTGTTCCATCAGTGGAAATTCTTCTCGTCGAACGGCAAAAAATACAAGCCTCATCACACATTATTCGGGAGACAGAAAATGCGAACGAAGGCGCTGAAACGTGTCCACGAGATCTTCTGGCAACACCTTTGTGCCCCCGATCACTGTAATATAATTCGTGTCTCCTGCCCACCGAGGCACAATGTGCGCATGCAAGTGTTGAGGAATGCCTGCTCCACCAGCTTTTCCTAGATTCATGCCAAAATTCAGGCCTTCACACTGGTACTCCTGCTTCAAGGCACGCACTGCCTGCTGCACATGACACATCAGCTCAGTCACCACAACAGGAGAAAGCGCCTCCAGCTCCGCCACATGTGCTTTTGGCATCACCATCAGATGACCAGGATTGTAGGGATACAGGTTCAGCACAGTGAAAACCGATTCACCCTGCGAAAGTACAAGCGACTCCTCTGACGGCAGACCCGGCAACGCACAAAACACGCATTCTCCTGCTCCTGCCGCAGAAGTAGGGCGATCCACCTTTTCCACATAGCTGCGTCTCCAACCAGCCCACAACCGGTCAATATCGAGTTTCACAGCACCCTCTCGCCTCGCCCTCTCAGTTCAATATGAAGCCTTGCATCACCTTTGACCGCGCTACCTGCGCGAGAAGGGCACAAAACCAGACCGAGTACAGATGCCCAGCGCAGATCTTCCAGTTTTTGCGCCGTATACGCCTTTCTCAAGAATCCTCCTCGTCAAAGGCACAATCACGGCCAAGACGAAGCAGGAATTCTTCAAGAGAAACGCCCCGTTCGTCGTTTCCTTCACGGGTTTTTATCCCCACGGTTCCCGCCTCAATGTCTTCATCCCCCACCACCAGAGCATAAGGAACACGGGCAAGACGGGCATTGCGCAGCTTGGCTCCCACAGTGTCAGGGTGGTCATTGACTTGGGCACGAAAACCTGCAAGACGCAAACGGTCATGCACAAAACGGGCATAGTCCATATGACGGTCGGCGACAGGCACGATCTCTGCTTGGACGGGCGAGAGCCAGACGGGCAAAGCACCGGCATAGTGCTCCAAAAGAATGGCGAAAAACCGTTCAACAGAGCCAAAAAGCGCGCGGTGTACAACATGCGGACGGTGTTCCCGATTATCAGAACCGGTATAGGCAAGATCAAAACGCTGCGGAAGCTGGAAATCCACCTGCAGCGTAGAAAGCTGCCATTTCCGAGCAATAGCGTCTTTCAGATGCACGTCAATCTTGGGGGCATAGAAAGCTCCGCCTCCTTCATCCACACGGTAGGGCACACCTGTGACACGCAATGCTTCCTCAAGGGCAGCGGTCGCCGCGTCCCATTCCTCGATCTCCCCCACATATTTCTCTGGTCGTGTTGAAAGCGTCGCCTCAAAATCGCTCAGACCAAAACGTCGCAGCATTTTCATCACAAAGGTCAACAGGCTGAGCAATTCAGGAACAAGCTGTTCACGAGTGCAAAAAATATGGCTGTCGTCTTGAGTGAACCCACGCACCCGCGTCAGACCATGCAGCGCACCCGACATTTCGTAACGGTACACAGAGCCAAATTCAAAAAACCGCAAGGGGAATTCTCGATACGAACGAGTTCTGCTTTTGTAAATGAGCATATGAAAGGGGCAGTTCATAGGCTTCATGTAATACGAAGAGTTATCAAGACTCATCTCGGGATACATACTCTCGCTGTACCAATCGAGATGACCAGAAGTCCGAAACAAGTCCGCTTTTGCAAGGTGAGGAGAGATCACAAACTCATAGCCGGCCTTCTCGTGTTCAGCCCGGCTGTAGTCTTCCATAATCTTGCGTACCAGCCCCCCTTTCGGGTGCCAGAGAGACAGTCCTGCCCCCACAACATCGGGGAAGCTGAACAGATCAAGCTCCACACCCAGCTTGCGGTGGTCCCGTTTTCCCGCCTCTTCGACCCGGTACAAATACTGTTTGAGCGCCTTCTTTGACTCCCAAGCGGTTCCGTACACACGTTGCAGCTGCGGACGATGCACATCACCCCGCCAGTAAGCGCCCGCGACTCGCAAGAGTTTGAAATGCCTCAAACGCCCTGTCCGTGGCACATGGGGCCCAGTACAGAGATCCCGCCAGCCATCGTTCTCATACACGCTGACCGTTTCGCCTTCTCCAACCTCATCCGGGTCAATGATCTTCTCAATAATTTCCAGTTTGTAGGACTGATCGGAAAAAAGAGAAAGCGCCTCGGCACGGCTGACTTCCCTGCGCGCAAAAACCTGGTCAGCAGCCATGATCTCGCGCATACGCGCGTCGATCCGATCCAGGTCAGCCGGAGTGAAAGGTTGCTCCACCGCAAAGTCGTAATAAAACCCATCCTCAACAGCAGGGCCAATGGCGTAGCCGGCATCGGGAAAAAGATCGGTAACTGCTTGCGCAAGCACATGCGCGGTCGAATGGCGTAAAATTTTACGCCCTTCCTCTGTCCCCGGTGTGATGATGCTCACCAGGCCAAAAGGAATCGACGCGTCAAGATCATAAAAATGCCCGTCGCAAGTAAGAGCAAGAGCCGACTTCGCCAGGCCCGGACCGATCGCCGCAGCAATCTCATGACCTGTCGCCCCATCGGGCAGCTCCAGTTCCTTGCCATCAGGAAGTGTGTAGCAAGACATACTGGGGCATGGTAGTGAACACACTCATGCCTCACGTTTTCTTTTCGCATATTCTCAAGAAATCAAAAAAAAGAACGAGCGTGTCCATCTGGTCATAATGGCAATTGGCAGGCCTCCACCTCACACCATCCCACACCGCACTCTCACGCCCACACGACAAGCACACAGGAAAAACACAGCGAACAGTTCTCCGGCCAGAAGGGCACAAGGAAGAACGCACTGCGCAAAGCAGCTCAGGAAAAGACCGCGACCCTACCGGCCCCAACACCGGACCCAACAAAAACACTCCGGGGCTACACATCTCGGGGCTTGTACCCTAAAATCTCTCCATACACATCTGTACGACGCTGGGCACGTGGACTGATGCCTGCCCCACGAGTTTGTGCCTCACGCACAGCGCCAAGATCACAATCGAAAAAAACGGTCTCCTCACGCACAGAAGAAGCCGGACCCGCCACAAGCTGACCTGTAGGACTCGCCGCACAAGAAGCACCCAGATACGAGAGCGGAGAGTGCCCCTCAAGCGAAACTGGGTCGGTTCCCACACGGTCTGCCATCCCAATCCAGACTTGGGAAAGATTCGCCTGCACCGCGGCAGTCCGGTATTGAGGTGTCGTGCCATCGGGCAAATGACTTGCCTTGTCGAAACCAGCCACCCAAGCAGTTGGAACCACCAAAAGATCGGCACCCTGCAGGGCAAGAATACGCACGACTTCAGGGAAACGGAGGTCGTAACAAATCGCGATACCGAGGCACAAGGAATCCCGGCCTGTGTGCCGAACCCCCTGAGGTGCATCCCGACAGACGCCAGTACCCCCGTCTACAACAGGCTCATCAAGCAGAGAGGAAACTGTGCCCGGCACATGAAAAACCGGCAGGCCGGTGTTCCCAGGGGTAAAGATCGCATGTTCAGGCCCAAAAAGGTGCAGTTTTCGGTAAACGCCAAGGATGCCGCTGCGATCGAGAAGTACAGCAGAATTATATACGCTGGTATTTTCTCGTTCGGCAAAACCACCGACCAACACGATGCCTGTCTCTTTTGCCAGTTTGGTCCAAGCGGCAAGAGCAGGATGCCGGTCCAATGGCCAGGAAAGTGAAAGTGCCCGCGCCGATGACCCAGGAAAACCACAGGCAGCAAGCTCTGGCAAAACAACAAGGTGAGCGCCCTTTGCCACAGCGTCCTGCGCCATTTTCACTGAGCGTTCCACATTGGCTTCCGGGTCATCAAGAGACACATCCAGCTGACAAAGGGCAATACGCCAGACCGAGCTCTGCCTCGACAAAAACTCCGATTGTCCCTCAGGCGAACGGTCAATCGTGTCCTGCGGATGCTCTTCAGGCACCCCCTTCAACGCCGCTGCCTGTGCCTTTTCTGGCACACTCGTCCCTTTCGCAGTACCTAGTTCGCTGTCCGCACTCTGCCGGTCATATCTCCCGACAAGAGCTGACACACGACGCGCCGTTCCCGAGGATCAACCCTGCTTGATCCTCACTTTATCCTCAGTTAATCCTCAAATCGCAGTTCCCATGTGGTCTGGAAGTCTTTATCAACAAAGACGACAATAATGCCGGACTCATCCCCACTCTGCACAATGCATTCAAAAGAACTATCAGTCGTGACAAACTCTATGGGATTGCACAACACTTCGACTTCCTCAAGTCCCATATCCTCGTCCGCGAGTAAAGTAGTACGAATCTCTTCAGCAAGATCTTTTGTCTCAACGATCTTTTCCTGCGCATCGACTTGAAGCTCTCCGTCAACGACCGTCACGTTTAAATTCACTTCGAACGCGGACTCGGTCAAACCTGAACAATGAAAATCCGCGCCCTCTTCCAAAGATGCTTTCTTCGCACAGTTCAGAGACAAAAGTCGTAAAAAATACTTCTCTTCGAAAGAAGTTTCCACTCGCGACCGCACTGAGGCAGAACTCGCTTCGTCGTCCCCGCAAGCAGCAAGAACTCCGCCTCCGAGAAAAACAAAGAGAGAACAAAGAAGAGCTGAAAACCGGAAATGTGACGGGAATCTTCGCATCGTCATCCTGACCGTTGTGACGATCGTTTTGTTCGCTCGTGGTTTCTCGTCATTACCTCATCACCGCTGGTCACCATTTTAATTATTATCCTGATTATCCGGGAAAAGAGTACTTCTCAGTGTCGAAGAAGCCCTTGGTAAAAAAGAAGAGAGCAAAGGGGAAGACAACTTCAGAAGATACAGTACGGCTTTTCTCCTTGGCCCTGTGCTGTCTCTTTCTTGTGCTTACCTGCTCACAGAACCAAACGAGCAGCTGTCACAAGGGAAAGGGTTCCTACTAGGGTCTTCACTACACTCGCTGGCATTTGTCTGAAATGTTTATCTGCAAAAAAACAAGATATCAACCCACACGTATCCGTCATGAGCCGTCACACGCCACATACCTCCATCGGAAACCTAGCTGACCTGTTCGAAACAATCGCCGAAACCATACCTGACGCGCCATGTTTGGGAACGGCTGGTGAGAAAACAAAATCCTGGCGAGAAGTCGAAGAGCGTTCTACTGCCCTCGCACAGGGGCTACTCGAAAGCGGCTTGCGCACAGGCGACTGGGTCGGTCTCTATATGACCAATGGGCATGAGTACATGGAATCCATGATCGCCTGTTTTAAGGCAAGACTCGTACCTGTAAACATCAACTATCGATATGTCGCAGACGAACTCGTCTCGCTGTTCGACGATGCAGATCTTTCCGGTCTTATTTTCGAGGAAACCTACAAAGAACAGGCGATTCATGCCGCCCTTCACCTAAAAAATCTCCACTTCCTCTTACAAATCGGAAGGAAAGCCGCATTCCCTACAGAGAATTATTTTTCTGTGGAAGATTCTTTACCAACCTACGAAAACCTCATCAGCGATCACTACGGCGCCTCTCTCGATGTAAAACGGTCCCCCGACGACCTTTACGTTCTCTACACAGGAGGCACGACAGGACGACCAAAAGGCGTTCTCTGGCGGCAAGAAGACATCTTTTATGGAGCCCTCGCCGGAGCCCTCGAACGTCCTGCTCCGCGCACTCTCAAACAAGCCGCCGAAATGTCCCGCACTTCTTCAACCATTGGATTTCCTGCCCCGCCCTACATGCACGGTACCGCCCACTGGTTTGGCTTCTGGTGCCTTTTCGACGGAGGCATGGTCACCTGCACCCGAGGCGAAGGGTTTGATCCCGTCTTATTTTGGGAAATATGCGAACGAGAACACGTCACGCATGCGGCTATCGTGGGAGACTCTTTCGCACGCCCTTTGATCGAGGCCTGGGATACCGCAAATGGCTACGATGTCTCTCTGACTTTCCTGCTCTCCGGTGGGGCCCTTCTCTCTCCCACAACAAAAAAGGCTTTACGAGACCGGCTGCCTGACGTCAACATCGCGGATGGTTTAGGAACCAGCGAATCCGGAGGAATCGGGCGAGCAGGGCAAGAGAATAGATTCCGCGCCGGACGGAGCGTACGCGTTCTCGGGGACGACGGGGCCTTTCTTCCCCCAGGCTCCCGCGAAAGTGGCCGCATCGCAAAAACAGGGCGCATCCCTCTCGGTTATCACAAAGATCCGGAAAGGACAGCAAAAACCTTCCCCACAATCGAGGGACGGCGTTGGGTTGTCGCAGGTGACCGTGCCCATCTCCACGCAGATGGCATGATCGAACTCCTGGGACGTGGTTCTTCTTCGATCAACTCCGGAGGAGAAAAAATTTACCCTGAAGAAGTAGAAGCAGCTGTCCTCGCCCACCCTGACATCGCCGACGTCCTTGTCGTTGGAATCCCTTCAGAACAATGGGGCGAAGCCGTTACTGCTGTTGTCGCACCAAAATTGGGTACCATAGAGTATGGATCTATCAGCATTGATGACATCCGAGAATGTTGCCGCGAACGTCTAGCCCGCTATAAATGGCCCAAGTTTCTGGTTGTTGTACCTAACATCCAACGCTCTCCTGCAGGAAAGCCCGATTACGAATGGGCACGCATACAAGCAATCACAATACTCAAGACCGAAAGAAAGCAGCCGAAAAAATGAAAGGATTGCTGGTATTTCGCGTTGCATGCCAGTCGCTCGAGATTGGGGGACTCTCGTGCTTGAGCTAACTCTCGGAGTTCTCGTCGCTATTGGTGGAGGAGTCTGGCTCTGGGGAGTGCTTGACGTTCTCGCGCGGGACCACACAGAATTTGAGGACTGGCGATTCTGGTTGGTCATCTGCTGTGTTGGAGGCCCATTTGGTACTTTCACCTGGGCAGTATTCCGCAGACCTCACGCAGGAGACCTCCCCTCTCTTGAGGAACTACGCACACCGCAACCCGCATCTACAGGTGCACCTGCACCAGAGCAGACAGTACTCCAGCCGGTACTCCAGCAAGAACCGGTGCCTTCAAATGAACCAATCACCCGTCCCTACTACATGGAGAATTCCGATGAGAACCCACAAGAACAAACCGAAATAGGGGTGACTCCGCAGGTTTCTCTCCCGTCTAAAATATCCTAAAGAAAACAGGAGAACTACCCAGTAGCCGCCGGAAAACAGCGTTCTTTTTCACAAGACAGCGTCACATTACGCAAGGACACGCACCGGTGTGCCAAGAGGCAATTTCGCCGCAAGAAACTCAATCGCTTCATTTCGGAGCCGCACACTTCCAAGGCTGACTCCTTCCCCGAGCAGCCACGGAGTGTTTGTCCCATGAATGCCGACTATCCCGTCACCTCCGGCAAAATCGGTCACCACATCGGAATAGCCATTCAAAATAAATGCAAAAGAACCATATCTGGAATTCGAAGATGGAGGTTTCAAAAGCTCCTGAATATAGAATACACCGCCTGGAGTCGGCGTGCCGGCCTTGCCAACTGCAATAGGAAAAGAAGCCACGACATCGCCATGACGCAACAGGTCCAGGCGCCGGTCTTTCAGATGCACATCAAGTGAATAGTCCACTCCCTGCACCAACACATCATCCGCACGTATCCACCCTGTCGACGCGTTCGGACGAACCGGAAGCCAGACTTTATACCAGGTTTGACCCTCTATATAGAGCTCTTTTGCAATAAGTAAGGTCTGTGGCGCTCCATTCGGCGTGCGGTTTCTCAGACGCAAGAACAGTGTTGCCTCTTCACCTGGCCAGACGTGCACATCAAGATGATCGGTCACAAGAATGGCGACGTGAGCAGGAAAGTCACGAGAAAGTGTGCGATCCGCTGTCGCGATACTCAGCACTTCTCTGGCTTGCCTACTTTTCTTGAAATAGGGCGCAAGCCCCTCAACCGCAGAGACCGCGAGAGTTTCCGCGTCAGGAAGAAGGGGTGGGGTACTCTGTACACGCGTGATAAAAAGTGTAAGCCCAACAGTAAAACTGAGAGCCACTATCGATGCTATGACGCGAGAGAAGAAACCAGGTTTTCCCTGTCGGCCCTGTCTCACTTACGGGTTCATCCTGTTCATGCGTTTCATCTGATTAGTCCGGGTTACAATACTCCCATAACCCCACGAATCACAGCATCGCCAGCAACCACTCTGACAAACCCCAACATATAGCCACTAATACAGGAAAGAAAACCTACAGAGAGATATTCCCTCTGTAAAAGCACGTTCAACAAACCCGGAAGAGAAGAATCTCCCAGCAGAGCGCAAAAAAACAACATTCCAAAATGAGGGTGGGGGCGACAGGTTTTGAACCTGTGACCTCTCGCGTGTGAGGCGAGCGCTCTCCCGCTGAGCTACGCCCCCCGGCAGGGAATGACTCTAGCATCCGACAGGCCAGACCAAAGAATACAGGCTGGTAGTTCCCCACAAACAGCCCAGAAAAAACCCGCAAACTTTACGGTCAGCCCTTCAACTACCAAGAAAGCAAAACCATCAAAAAGTAAGAACAAGGATAAAAGTGAGACAGCCCGCGAACAAAAGCCGGCGAGCTGTCTCACAAAAAATCACTGCATAAGCGGAGCAAGTTGCATAAGCATCATCATGTCGCCGGTGATCTGAATCTTGCCGGACATGAAGAGTTCCTGCGGGTTGGCATTGCCACCCTGCATCTCCTCAGCGACTTCCTGGGGCATGGTAATCGTGGCACGGGGAGAATCGATGTTCGCCTCAGCACCACCAAAGGTGATGGCAATCCACTCGTCATCACCATCAGTCTTGGTGACCATCTTCATGGTGCCCTGCGCTGCCTTCAGCGTGGTTGCAGCAGTCGGGTTCCCAAGAACGGAGGTGATGCCACCGCCGCCGCCGTCACCGGCGAGGGGACCCATGCCGCCGCCCAGCATACGCTCAGCAGAGGCTTTCCAGTCGGACCCGTCCATGGTGATCTCGACGAGAGTGTTGTCGTCCCGACCCTTTGTGGCAGTCATTTCTCCGCCCTTGATGATCAAGGACCATGAGCCCAAGTCAGTCAGGCTGAAACACACTGCGCCAGGCCCGTCACCCTCAATGTCAGACGCCTGGTCAGCAAACTCCGCTACCAGCACTTTGGTGAAAAACTCATCTGGGGTGTCAGGAATCTGAATATCGGCCATAATGTCTTCCTCGGTCAATCAGAGAACGGCCCCCTTGCGGCGCCGCACAACATCTTGCGTACTGCACACCTCACCCTAGCAGGACACAAGACCAATGAGTAAGCGCTTGCTCACCACCCCTCCTGCCTGGGAAAATAGCAAGACACCTAAAGAAAATTCGTTCCCGGGATACGCATCCCCTCCTTGCTTCCCGTCAGCACACTACCTCTCACCATCCGCTCGATTTCCAAGAGAAAACAGGTCAGCGAGCGTCTTTCTGATAGACTCGCTTCACGGTCAAGGCAGAAGTTCACATGCCCATTACGCGGTACCTACCACTTCTGCCGGCGCAGCAAGCACAGGGAAAAAACCCTCCGCATGGCCTGTTATGGGTGATTAGCTCAGTGGTAGAGCGCTTCCTTGACGCGGAAGAGGCCGAAAGTTCAATTCTTTCATCACCCACCACACAAAGCCTGAGGCCAAGCTTGGTATTTCCTTTTTTTATTCCTGAATGTTAATGTTCATTGGGATTGTACCTCAGAAAAGTACCACAACAGCCTGACTTTTTAGCCCAGCCTCAAAGCCAAACTCGCCACACATTCCCCCCGCGACTCACACTCCCTCAAAACTCCATGCCAGCGTTTTCATCCGCCTTGATGTAGAAATTCCAAGGAATACCCGACATTGGAACTGCGCGACATTCCGAAAAACAAGCCCCTCGCGCTACACATTAACTCAGTACGCCTCGTAGAATCCAGCGCACTTCACAGACGTTGTTTTCCAAAGCAAACTGCGCACAACACTCACCGATCACGCAACATCGCCGCGTATCCAAAAGACAACTCACGCCTCTTTCTTTGGGGTACCTGTCTTCTTCTCACCGCTTATCGGGCTGTTTCAGGCTATGGTCTGCGACCTTTGCGTTCTGCTTCATGGTTGGGGTGTTGTTGAAAGCAGTCTCCCCAACTGGGTAGGCCAGTGGATTCGCATTGTCCTGCGTATTGTCGATCCGGTCTTTCTCGGTCTCACGGTTCGTCGGGTGAAACGCTGACGGGCGTTCGCGAGGAAAAAATTTCTCAGTACTGGAAAGTGTCTCCCCTTCTGCCTGCAGTTTGTGCGCAAAGGGCAAAATCTAACCATCGCGGCTTTTATAGACATCCCTCATAGAAGAAGCAGCATCGACCCCGACAGGGGACACTCTTTGGCATATACGGCATTTACTATGAAATGCTAATGCCGCGTGCAGTCTCCGGGTTGGGTGGGGATTGCCACCACGAACACACCAGCGTGCAAACTCAATTGAGAGGATATATCCGACTTCTCACAGTATGACCTCATCAAAATTTTTCCCACATTCCATAGGGAAAAATTTTTCCGAATAGATAGCATCCTCCAAAGACACAATAGAATTCGCACACGCGAGAAATACCGGCAACGGGTGGACAACAATCAACATGTCGGGAAAAATCAAGAATTTTTTCAGAAGAACTGCGAGGCTGCGCTTCGCTCTCTCAATCAGTATTGCGGTCAGCAGCATCGTCCTTGCAACAGGCACGAAAAAAGAATTCGCTGCAGGCCGCACGGAGACGAGGCAAACCAATGGGCTTTCTCCAAGCAGCCGGCCTCTGCTTCGGCAATCTTTTTCCACGAGTCCCACGCGCATGGCCCAAGGGCAGCTGCGTGGTCCCGGGCATCACGGCTCTGTTCGTCTTCCGCTGGACCTCACACATCCAGTGCGCTCAGGGCCTACAAGCTTGAGTTCTCTCAGCAAAACCCGGCCTCTGCAGGCAGTCGATCAACACGACATCTCAAAGATCACTGGGGAAGGGGTCGCGTTGACGAATGCCAAGGCTTGGCATGAAGCGGGGCATCTGGGCAGCGGTATCCGCGTGGCAGTGTTTGACGGGGGCTTCGCCGGCTATCAAAAAGCGCAGGAGCGTGGGGAGGTTCCACGGCCTGCAGGCACCCTCGATTTATGTGAGGAAAATACCTGGTCGAGTTTTTCGCACGGAACTGCCGTCACGGAGATCCTGCATGAAATGGCCCCAAAAACATCGGTCTATCTCGTGTGTGTCACCGACAAAACCTTCCCCACCGCTTATCAATGGGCAAAGGCACAAGAAGTTGACCTCATCACGGTCTCCATGGGCTGGCCCTTTTTCCCCGGAGATGGAACCCTGATCGAAAACTCTCCCGACGATATCGCGTCGCAGGCTCGATCCGACGGCATATTGTGGGTAGCGGCAGCCGGAAACGAACGTCGGAGTCATTGGGGAAACACATTCACAGACGAAGACCAGAACTCCTGGCACGAGTTTGCCCCGAACGATGAAAAAAACTTCATCACACTGCTCCCAAATGGGGTTCTCATTTGTGATTTACGCTGGAATAGCTGGCCTCTCTCCTCCAACGACTATGACCTCTATTTGTATGACCATCTCGATAAGATAGTGGCGTCAAGTTCACGGCAACAGTCCGGGAATCTCCCGCCAACTGAACAAATAGTGTATGCCAATATCAGCTTTCTTCCTCGCAAGTTCTATCTCAAGATCAAGGGCGTAGAAACCCAAGATGCACCTCACATGGATATGTTCGCTGCAGGAACAAGCCTGCAACATGGGAATTCCAGCGGAAGTGTGCTCTCCCCAGGAACATCCTTTGGCTCCCTTACTGTTGGAGCCGTCCACGCCCACACAAACCTATTGGAACCCTTCAGCTCAGAAGGCCCTACCCTGGACGGACGGCAGAAACCAGAGATAGTGGCACCTTCGAGCGTCTCCACATCCACTTTTAGTCTCTTTTCAGGAACATCAGCATCAGCGCCCCATGCGGCGGGAGCAGCAGCCCTTTATCTCAGCGCCTACCCGGAAGCAAACGCTGAGGAAGCACGCGAGTACATTCTCTCGAACGCGCAGGATCTCGGCCCACCAGGACCCGACAATCAGTACGGATACGGAGCACTATGGCTTCCATCTCCGCCGGCTCCGTAGGAAATCAGCTGGTGAGCGTGATTCCTTCCCGACAGGAAACATCGCACCAAAAACCACCGTACGCATAAGGCGCAAGCAGAACGGGAAAACTCACAAGAGGTCGCAAAGACAGGCCAAAACGGGTGCAGCCCATTCGGTCCTGCACACCAACAAATCAGGAATCGCAAGATCCCGGCGGTTGTAGCAGAGAGGACTCCCGTCAATACGAGAAGTATGCAATCCCGCAGCACGTGCCACCGCGACCGGCGCAGCCGAATCCCACTCCCATTGCCCGCCACTGTGCAGATAGATCTCTGCGTCCCCTCGCACGACTGCCATCGCCTTTGCCCCGGCACTTCCCATTGGCAACAGCACCCCGCCAAACTTTTCGACCACTGCCTCAGCCCAAATTGGCGGGCGTGTACGGCTCACAACCACACGGGGACATTCCATCCTCTCCGGGGAGAGCACCGGAAGAGCCGGGGGTCTCGCCGTCGAAAAGGTGACCTTCCAGTCCGGGAGCGCAACTGCTCCTGCTGTTAACGCCTGCTCTTCCACAAGCGCAACATGCACAGCCCAATCAGATCGTCCTTCGCCGTATTCGCGTGTGCCGTCCAAGGGGTCAATGATCCATACGCGTGCGGCATCAAGGCGAGCAAGATCATCAGCCTGTTCTTCAGAAAGAATGGTGTCACCCGGGAAAGACTCCTGCAGGAGAGAAAAAAGCAGATCGTTCGAACGTGCATCCCCTTCTTTTCCGAGCGCTTTGCCTGTTGGCGCGCTTGCACGCGGCGCACTGCCCTTGCTTGACCCATCACGTAAATCGAGCAGAAGAGCACCTGCGAGACCAGCCATGTCCTCGGCTTTTTCATGATCCACCCGGTTTTTTTGCATGCGTTTCCTCTCTCTCGGTTTGTCTGAGGCGACTCTGTTTTCGCGTCTTTGTCGAAGCCTCGCACCGCAGAGATCTCGTCTTTTTCGAAAAACGACAGCGGTCCCGTCATTGGGCACACACGACAGGCACACACTCTTGTCTCGCTGAAGCAGCCACACCAGGTACCACACTACACAAGGACTTCTCTTCACTCACGCAGGGAACAAAGAGCTGCCCTTTTCCTCGCGTCCCTGCACAAAGCCCAGTACAACGCTCTTGATTGCGGTCTTGGCTCGCGAGAAAAGCGGAACCGTCTGCAAAAAAACTGCAGAGAAGCACTCCGCAAGCTGCCCGCACAGCCAAACACGGCAAAAAAGCCTTTTCTTGCCTGAAAATGTATAGTAGTTATTTAAATAACTACTATACATTTTCAGGCTCGCAGAGAGAAGAACAGCGTGCAGGACAACATGGTCATCTGGCAAAATGGGGAATTCGTGACATGGGAAAAGGCAACTGTGCACGTGCTCACGCACGCCCTCCACTACGGCAGCGCAATCTTTGAAGGAATACGCGCATACCGAACTAAAAATGGAGGCACATCCATTTTCCGACTTGACGCCCATCTGCAACGGCTCTTCAACTCGGCAAAAATCCACATGCTTGATGTGCCATGGACAGCAGGTGAACTCTCAACAGCCTGTCAGGACCTACTCCGCCTCAATAAACTGAACGAGGCATACCTGCGCCCCATCATCTACATTGCTGCCGCCGAGACCCCCACACAAGGAAAAAAGACCAACAGGCTCAGCGTTGACCCCACAGGACTCCCCATCCATGCGGCGATCGGCGCTTGGAAGTGGGAGGATTACCTTGGAACCTCACACAAGGAACCCCACCATATGGTGGGAACAGACAAAGGGGTCAAAACTATTGTGAGTTCCTGGCAGCGCATCGACAGCAACACCCTTCCACCTGCTGCCAAAACCGCCGGAAACTATGTGAATTCCGTCTTCGCACAACGAGAAGCGCGTCTCGCAAACGCCCATGAGGCCATTCTCCTCAACAAAGCCGGTATGGTCACAGACGGGTCCGGGGAAAATATCTTCGTTGTGAAAAATGGAAAACTCCTGACCCCGCCCCTCTCTGCCGGATGCCTTGAAGGCGTGACCCGCGACTCCCTCCTCACCCTCGCGCGCGACCTGAGCATACCAACTGCAGAACCAGACCTGCCACGCACCGACCTCTATACGGCAGACGAAGCTTTTTTCTCGGGAACAGCAGTCGAGATGGCGCCCATTGCCTCTGTCGACGGACGCACGCTGCACGCACCGGGCCCGATTTTTGAGAAACTGCGAAAAGCCCTCAACACTGTGATCCGTGGAGAAACTACCGATTACGCCGAATGGCGATACCCCGTGTAATCCCGTTTTTCCGCCATACAACAGGACACCCCGACCGGAACTCAAGGCTGCGCGCCACATCGCTCAACCGCGACAAGCAAAAGCAGCAGGCTGAAAAACAGCACAGGGAAAAGCTCCCTGGCATGCAACGCTCGGCGACGGCGCGCGTCCTCGCTCTCTCATCGCGAAAAATACGAAAAGCAAAAGGGCAGTACCGCGGTGCAGCGATACCAAAGACAAGCGAAACACTGCAGACTATTTTGCACTGCAGGAGCTAATCGACCATCCGGGACATGAGGAGAGGAAAAAAACCTGCTCTCCCATAGCCCCATCTCCGCACCACTCCCCACAAGGGCCGCTGCATAAAACCTCAAAAAACGAAGGGCAAACAAAAACAGAGACACCGAGCGCACAGAGAATTTTTTCACGACATAGTAGGCAAGAAAACTCATTTCCCCTGGGAAAACAGAGAAAAACACAGGCTGCCCAAAAAATCGAAAGTCACTTTCCATCAGGGGGGAAAGCAGTCCGATTTATTTCCGCTTTATTTCCCATTTAAAGTAAAAAAATGGTACTTAATATGGGAAAAGGAGGACTGATAAAAAGTCAGAAGAAAAAACTCCGCTCCGACAAAATGCCCGATAGTTGGAGAAACGAGAGGTCAAGAAAAAACGAAATCTTATAAATACTTTTCTATATTTTTGAGATACCCGGGAAAATTTACCAAAGACGAAGAATGGTACTCTTCGGGCAATGCACACGGTACGCTACAAGCGAGCATGTTTTTGACTAAAGTGCCTTGCAATGCAGCACTTGCTCACTCACCTTTCGCTCTCCACCTTTGAAGGAAAGAGCACTGGCCCAAACCACAGAGGAATGGCATCCATCCTCACGTGGCACGCGTGTTGCATCAGAGCGGGATCCCTGCAAACCAAACTCGGTGGGCACCGCACACGTCATACACGACTTCCATCATATCTGCAATCCAGCGCAGGAGACATCTCATGAAACTCCCCAGACATTTCGGCGCTGTCCGCGTCGTCGTCCATCCGGGCAACGGCACCGTAGCTTGTCTTCCTCATTTCATTCTGGTCATTCCAACCCAAACAGCAACAACAGTCGAACTGCTTGACAGGGCAGAATCATGGGAAGATCCAGAGTCCATCCTTGCAGGCCTGCAAGAGTTCGCAGAACAAGAAGATGTAGACTTCGCGGCGCTTTTCCCTGAAAAAAACAACATCACTGTTTTCTTGTCGGGCAGCATGGACGCCGTCGAAACAGCAGGAGCCGACCTCACCTACCGGCGCAACACCGAAGGGGTCCGCATCCTCACGCTCACAGACCAGTTTGAAAGCCTCGGACTCATTGCACATGGGACTGACCCTGCCCCACCAGACCGCAACTATGGGCTCGACAAGGGAGTCGTCCCAGGGAGTGCGCTCACTCTGCTCCGCACTGGCGACGCACCTGAGGAAGAAGAAATAGATCTTCCCGCCACAGAAATCGCCGAAGAAGATGCTCCGGCAGCAGAAATTTCCAGCCCAGCCGCTGTGCAGCACGACATTCCCGAAGCAGCAGCACAGCTTGACGAAGACCAATCACCAGTCCAAGAATTCGCCAGTTCCCTGGAGCTGGAGAAAAACCGGGCTTTCATTGCAGAACCCGAAGAGGAGGAACCCTCTGCTCCCTCCGCGTCTCACTCAGACCCCTTCCCCCACTTTGCAACTCCCGAAGTAAGCGAGCCACCCGCACAAGTAAGCGAGCCACCCGCACAAGTAAGCGAGCCACCCGCACGCAACTTCGTACTCTCGAGTGCGCCCGAACCGGCCCTTCCCTCTTTCGGTGAAAAAGAAGAGGCTCCCTCGATAGATCTGAGTAAGGCAGGCAAAGCCGATGTCCCAGAGGAGCTTCCTCAAGAAATAGCGGCTGCTGTTTCCGCTCCCGACATCGATCCTCTCGGAGAGGACGACCCCATGCCTACCCTCATCGTGCCTGCAGTCACTTCAAACGACCAGGTTCCCCAACTCGAAAAACGTAGTACTTCTCTGCCGGGTCCGGTTGCACAACCGCTTCAAGGCTCCTCAAAAGCTTTTGAGGAGATCGAAGAAAACAAAACCGAAATCCCGGTTGTCATGACAGACGGCCTGTACTGCGCCCGGGGGGACTTCAACCATCCTGACGCGCAGACCTGCGCATACTGTGGTTTGGATCTCACACGGGCACCACGCAACCTGGTGAGAGGACCACGCCCGCCACTCGGAGTCATCGTCCTCGACGACGGCACAACCTTCACTGTCGACGACAACTACATCTTGGGGCGAGATCCCTCAAACGACCCAGACGTAAAAGCAGGAACGCATCGCCCACTTCCTCTTGACGACCCAGAACAACACTTGTCACGGATTCATGCCGAAATCCGCTTGGAGGGATGGAACACTCTTCTCACGGACCGCAAATCAGCAAACGGGACATATATTTCCTACCCGAACGCCCCAGGATGGACTCTCATCCCTCCGGGCACTACAGCAAAACTTACATCTGGCGTACATGTTCTTGTGGGTCACCGACAGTTTGAATACAACGGTCATCACGAGCACAGCGGCACAAGCGCAAAACGCTTCTGAATAGATCGAGCCACACACATTCAGCCTCTCGATGGGTTCGGACTCGTCAACGTCTGCAAATCCGAATCCATCGAGAGTTCTCTCGACCCTTTTCCCGCTTGTCTCAGAACTGTCCCAAGACTTCACATTGGCAAAGCCCTCATCGAGATCCGACCATTGCCCCCCCGTCCACAATCATTGTGTGACCGGTAATCCACGAAGCCTTCTCGCTCACGAGAAAAACTGCGGACTGAGCAATATCCTCAGGCTCACCCAGACGCTGTAGGGGAAAAGAAGCTGCGATACGTTCCTCGTTCGGCGCCCAAAGAGCACGCGCCATATCGGTTTTCACCAATCCTGGGGCAATGGCGTTCACCCGTACAGACGGAGCAAGCTCTCCTGCCAAAGTCCTGGTCAAATGCATAAGAGCTGCCTTCGTGGCGTTGTACATGCCAAGAAAGCCTTCGCTGATAAGGCCACCAATAGAAGCAATGTTCAAGATGACACCCCCGTGTTCTCCCATCCAAAATTCGTGTGCTTTCTGGGAGAAAATAAGCGGGCCGCGAAAATTAACATTCCAGGTCTTGTCATACTGTGCAAGCTCAATCCCCAAAGTTGGTCCCAAATAGGGATTCGTCGCAGCATTGTTCACGAGAATGTCACAAGCGTGATAACGCTCTATTGTCGCAGCAACAGCAGCCTCCGCCTGCTCCGGATTCCCCGCGTGCGCCACAACAAAATCAGCATCGCCACCGAGCTCTCGGATTTCCATCACGGCCTTCTCGAGCGCGTCCTGCTTACGCGAAGACAGCATTACTCGGGCACCAGCAAGAGCAAATTCTTGGGCAATTGCACGACCAATCCCTTTGCTCCCACCAGTCACAAGCGCGGTCTTTCCATCGAGGCGAACTTCCATGTCATCTCCCTCCTGGACCCATTGTTCTGGATCCATTTTCCCCAGAGGTACTTCTCTCGTTTTCCTCTGGAGCGTCTGTCTTGTCCGTCAATAGCTCATCGATAGCTGTTACTGTGCCCGTCTCACCCCAGAAAACCCTAGAAAGACCCGACAAAAAGACTCGACAATATGAAAAAAAGTTGGACGCAGCTTACTCCGGTCGCGTGAGAACTTGTCGGGAAAACCGAGCAGATCCCAGCGAAAAAACACACCGGGAAAAAAACACACCGGGAAAAGACATACGGAGACGGCCCGCCGAAAAAAGACCCCCGGACAACCCAAAAATCAGGAAAAAACTGGGAACCAAAAACAGCACAACAAAATCCGCAATACAGAGAGCTTTCCCCTCGCTGTGCGTTCTTCCCCCCATCTGAACAGGGCCTTTTTCTCTATCGGAGAAAAGCAAAAAAAGGGAACAGAAGGCACGTCAGAGAAGATCTTCTTTTTTCGTCTGGCTTGCACACGCTGGTCAGTACACCGTTCTTAAGAAGTCTCTACCCATACAAGTATCCCGAACATACAACTCATATGTATGACTTCAGGGTATGATGGGAGAAAATGGGAGGGTAGAAAAAACCAGCATGAAGCCACGCAGCATGGGCCTCGAAAGTGAATTTGGCATTGCTTTGCGCCGCGACGGCATGTGGGATGTGGATCGTCCTGGTTTAGCCTGTCTGCTCCTGACACCGCTTCGCAAGGACGCCCCAAGTCCAACCTCCCAACGACAGACCTCATTTTTTATCGAAAACGGGGGCCGTCTCTATGTCGACTTGAGTGTGCACCCCGAGTACGCAACGCCTGAAGTATGCAGCGCAACTGACGCCGTCCGGTATGACAAAGCAGGCGTGTTGCTCACCAACAAACTCCGCCAGATTTGCGAAAATGAGCTACGCGCCGAAACAGGCGACGACAGCATTGAAGTCCATGTGCTCAAGAACAATGTCGACGCGGCAGGCAACACCTACGGCTGCCATGAAAATTACATGGTGAGCGGGACTGTCCCTATCGATCAGCTTTCAACCTGGCTTCTTCCCTATCTTGCCACCCGCCAAATTTTCGTCGGAGCAGGGAATATCACACAAACCCCTGAAGGCGAATACTATTTCGCCCTGGCGCAGCGCTCCCAGCACATCACCCAAGAAGTATCCGCTTCATCCACGAGAAACCGACCCATCCTCCATATTCGCGATAAACCCTATGCAAACGCAGCACGCTTTCGCCGCCTCCACCTCATTGTGGGCGACTCCAATATCGGGGAATATCCCACCTTTCTCAAAATGGGCGTGACTTCTCTCATACTTCGTCTTATCGAAACGACAAGATTCCTCCCGAAAATCGAAAAAATCTGTCTCGAAAATTCTGTGCAAGCGATTCAGGACATCAGCAAGGATCTCACCTGCAAACAGCCGATCCGCCTTGCGACTGGGAAAACAACAACACCCCTCGGCATCCAGTATCTTTTCTATGCAGCCTGCACTCAATTCGCAAATGAATACGAGATCCCGGAAGACGAACGCCGAGCCCTTACCATCTGGGGAGAGGTGCTCCGTCTCATCGACGACAACCCTATGAAACTCGTTGGTACGCTGGATTGGGTGACGAAAAAAACCCTGGTCGACGCGGCCACGGCCCGACACGAAACCAGCCTCGCCGACCCTCGAGTCCGCTCTTTGGACTATGCCTACCACGAATTACACCCAGATTGGTCGCTTGCCCGTTCGCTCGAAAAACGCGGCATACTACGCAGCATGCTCGATGAGAAGGACATCGAGTCTGCGACAATTACCCCACCACACAACACAAGGGCACGACTACGGGGCCGTACTCTTTCCGCAGCAAAGGCCGCCGGCTTCCACGCAATGCTGGACTGGACAACTTTCCGCCTCTCCAACTTGCACACATCTTCATCTGAACAGATTTTTCAGTTTGACGACCCTTTGCAGGCACACGACGAAGAACTCGACGACTTCTTGGAAAAAGAACTTCGTGCCTCCTCGCGCTTACGCAACGACAAAATACGCCGCCCTGGAGGGATGCAACGCTCCCCCAACCTGATCGTGATTCACCGTCCACGGAACCAGCCTTCCACGCACACTGCCCGGCCAAAGTCAAACAGGCCCTAAAACACTGCGACAGAGAGAACACTCGAGACGGGCAGCATGAAAAAACCGCAACGCCTGCCCAAACACTGCGCTCATACACAAACATTCCAGGCCCATAAACCATAAAAAGACACGCGGCCGCACACTTCGGGCGCACTTTCATGGGTGAGAGTTTCCCAGCCCCTGCTTGCACACGTGCTTGCACTCCTGCTTGAGTACATAGGAAAAACTTGGCAAGGAACACCATGCCTGTTGACAGCCACGCCGTCGAAGTCATTCTCCGCAACAGCATCATCAAGGCACTTCCGTCTCGCCATCCTGTCGGAATTATCGCGAGTGCCGTTGTCGGGAAAAAAGAGTACTGGGCATCCTGCGGACGTTCCTCAGCGACAGATGACACTACTCCGAGCATAGACACCCTTTTCGAGATAGGATCCGTCACCCAACTCTTCACTTCGCTCTGTCTCGCCGTGCTCCACGAAAAAAAAGTGCTCTCACAAGAAGATCCGGTACAGAATTTTCTTCCCTCATCTTCTTCTCTCACCTTCCGTGATGAGCCGATCCAGTTGCAGCATCTCGCCACCCATACTTCGGGGCTACCTCGCGTGCCTCCGGGCTTCCCTCGCGCGACTCGAAACACGCGAGAAAACCCTTACAGTGTTTACACCGATGAAGAAGTCGAAAAAGCTCTCTCGCTCGTAAAACTCCGCGTTCGTCCTGGCCGCCACTATTCCTTCTCCATGTTCGGCGCCGGACTACTCGGACAAGCTCTCACAAGCCACACAGACAGCGAGTACGAGAGCTTGCTACAAAGCTGCATCTCCGACCCTCTCGACCTGAAAAACACGCGTTTTACTCTCTCCCCCTCTCAACACAAGAAACTCGCCCTAGGTCATTCTTCCCGAGGCAAACCTGTACCGGAATGGCAGTTCGCTTCTCTTGCCGGTGCCGGTGGACTCCACTCAACAGCCGAAGACCTGCTCATCTTCCTCAATGCCCATACCGGACGCATACGCACACGGCAGTCCGATCTCTCCCACGCCATGTCGCACACGAAAAAAATGCGCGCACAGATTACACGTCGCCGGCAAATCGGCCTGGGCTGGCATATAGAAGCACCCCACAAAGGGATCCCACAGATTCTCTGGCACAATGGGGGAACAGGAGGGCATCGTTGTTTCGTGGCTTTTGTCGAAGCAACAAAAACGGCGGTCGTGATTTTGGCGAATTCCAACCAGTCTCTCGACCGTTTAGGCTTCCAGCTGATTCGCACCTTTCACACCATTGCTCTGCCCTAAGAAAAAGCGAAAAACAAATCCGGTTTCAGTTGCATCAGGTCATCACGAGAAAAAGCTGAACACTCAGCGAAAAGACAGAACCCTGCGACACAGCCTGCCCAGGCCGGAAGGGCCGAACACCGCTTCCCGCAAAGGTCCCAGCTAAGATTCTGCAACAGGGAAGCATCTCTCTCAGAGCAAGCCACACCAATGGGGATAAAATGTCGCAAATCTCACTTTTCGTCACCATGAAGGCGAAAGACGGCAAAGGACCAGAACTCATAGAAACGCTGGAAGCTGTGTTCTCCACGGTCGACAAAGAAGAGGGCACCATCCATTACGGCATGCATCAAGCCACGAATGATCCTGACACCATCATGTTCTTCGAGATGTACAAAGACAATGACGCCTTTCAAGCACATGCCACAAACCCCGAAACCATGCCTGTACTCGCAAGCATCGGCAACATCCTCGATGGCAGCCCCAGTATGGTGATTACTACTCCAGTACACGTACTGCGATAGTTACTGCCCTTTTTCCTCTCAAGTCACGCCACACACGCCTTCGGACAACTATCTTTCGTTATCGCTCCTTCCTGCGAAAACGAGAACGGAACAAAAGGTAGTTGTCTCTCGGGCGTTTTTCACGCGTAGCGTGGAAGGCACTCATGTCTTCTGTATACGACCTCTACTCACGTGGGTGCGCCCTTCTTGAGAAAGGCCATCCACACGCAGCCTGTCTCTCGCTTACGCAAGCGAGAGATGCCGAACCTGAAAAAGTCTCAATCCGTGTGGCATTAGGCCAAGCTTTTTTCAATTCCGGACAAATTACGGAAGCCGCGGAAGAGTTCCACGCAGCAGCCGCACTCGCCCCAGCTGATGACTATTCCCACTTTGGCCTGGGTCTCTCTTATTCCCGCCTAGGCAAGCTCACAATGGCTGCCCGCCACTTAAAATTGGCGATTGCCATGCGCCCCGATCTTGATGCGTATCGTCAAGCCCTCTCTCGTGTCGAAACCCGCCGCCGCGCCAGATAACGAGCGCGAGCGTCACCGCACGCAACAACAAAGCGGAAACACACCTCGTTCACCGGTAAAAGGTATTTTTTCCCGAGTGCGCTTGGATTTTCTCGAACAGAGACTTATCGGAGAATGTCCCAGTCATCAAAATTGCCAATACGCCGGCGCCTGGACAGCAGGACTGCCACACCGGCCAGGACGACAAGAAGCGGCCACCATCGAGAAAATCCAGAATCAACCAAGCCAAGAAAAACCAGCAAGACACCCGGCAATAAAGGCCACCAATTCCACATATTTGCGCCACTAGTCCAGATGGAAACGCCCCACAATAAGAAAAGCCCTACTCCAGTGCCCAGAGAGATTGCCTTGATGCCGTAATCGGTATTGAGATAAAAACCAAAACCACAGCCAAGGCCCACCAACACTGCCCCAGGTACAAGAAAACCATAAAATCGCCAATGCCACCAGGCAACAGCGAACCCTAGGCCGGCGAACACAAGAAGAGCAGCGAACTCCAGGCCCAGAAAGCTAAAAACAAAAATTCCGGCACCCAGCACGATGAGAAGGGCACCAATAAAAAAAGAGACGGACCGATACACTACCGAGCCTCCCGCCGTTTCTTCCTTCAACATAGCGGTCGAGCATAGCCGCCCACTCCTCTCAAAAAAAGCACCGGCGAAAATATCAGGAAAAAATCCGCATGAAATCAGCGACCAGAAGACCTCGAAGGCCTCCTGGTCGCATTCTGGCAAAGAAAAACCTCGCCAGAAACAGCAGCTACTGATCAGGTGAATCTCCCGCACTTGCAAAAATGAGGGGGAAGACCAGTAAAGGAGTCACTGCTCAAATGAGAATCAGCACGCTCCCCCGCCATTACCTGGCAGCACCTTACCGAGCAAGCCGCCAACGCCTGCCACAGGACTCACTTCCGGCATTGAGAGGTCAAGCTGGAGAAGTTCGAAGTCAGGTCCTATGTCAATAAAGTCAATGTAAGGCGGCATGAGGAAGAGAAGTGGCCAGAGTTCCAGGTCGGGTCCAATGTCAAACATGTCGATACCTGGTTGGATATCAATCGCGACCTCTGGCAATCCAAAGCGAGAATCCCGCTCTGGAAGCACATCAAAACGAGCAAACGGCAAGATAGAGGAGCAGTCGTCTCTCCCGCTTGGTCCTCTTCCGCTCATTTTCTGGAAGATGTCACCAACTTGTTCCTGAATCCCGGTACTGGATTGTGTACCCGTAAACGAATGAACGGTTTTCGCGGCAAGAGGACTTGCGCCGAAACCAAGCGTCGTCGCAACGACCGCTCCTGCAGCGAGGGCTGCTGCCCATCGACTTCTGCCTCTCCCCACACTTTTTCCACTCAAACTCCGTCCCATCTGTTTCCTTTCTTTCAACGCCCAACAGACGCCTCGTTCTTTTTCCACCTGGTGGCTGTCCGTCAAGAGCGTGAACACAAAAAGTATTTAGCTGGAAAAATCTGAGTTGTCCACTGGGGGAGCGGAGAAAAAAGAAATATCACTGCAAAAAGGAAAAGAAGAAGATATCCCTTTTTTCCCCAACGTTCTTTATAGAATCCCATGCCAAAGCCTATTCGCCACAGGAAAACGCGTCACCGTCACCCCCAAAACCGATGTCCTCTTCACAAGCCTCACGCCCCTCACACACCGCGGAAAAATACCCAACATACCTCGCTCTTCCCACACAACGCCACAACAATGGACATACCCGCCCACCACAAACACACTAGGCTAAAAGAGCCGCTCCAAAGACCAGTGCGACAGCACCCTATTTCCACAAGAAATTGAGAAAAGGACGGCAAGGGGGAACCACATCATGCGCTTGCAGAAGCCACGCATCCCACCGCTATCTCTCGACGAACCAATGAAGGGAGGGGGAATCGGGGGCCGAGGGGGAGGCCGCAACATCTTCGGCACACTGGCCCACCATCCCGACCTTGCAAAAGGCTTCATGGGCCTCGGAAGCCATGTGCTGGGAACAAATCAGCTGCCACCTAGGGAACGCGAAATTCTCATCCTTCGCATTGGCTGGCTCTGCCAATCAGAATACGAGTGGGGACAACACGTTATCATCGGCAAAAGCGCCGGACTCACCGATGAAGAGATCGGCATGATCGCAGAAGGGCCAGACGCCGACCAATGGTCCGATTTCGACGCGACTCTCGTCCGCGCTGCCGACGAACTTCACGAGGATGCTTTTATTACCGACACCACTTGGAATGCCCTCGCCCAACAATACGATAGAAATCAGCTCATGGACGTCGTCTTCACAGTCGGAATGTACAACATGGTATCCATGGCCCTGAATTCCTGTGGAGTACAACTCGAAGAGGGCATCGAAGGATTCTCTCACTCTCCGAAAAAAAGTACGCCCTCATAAGGGCATCAAGCCACAGTCACCGTGAGCGCGTCGCACCCCGGAGTCCGAGTATGCAAAATACCGGACTCTTTCGCGCCTGGTTTCCCCGCGTCTTGCGTCACCCTTCTCACCCCACCCCAAAGTTCACATCCGGTGAGAAAAAAGAGACGCGCGCACGGTACCTCTCAATGATGGTCGCCCCCCACAGGAATAGACATCACAAGTTGACGGCCCACGTCCGCAATCTGGGCCACACCGCTAAGTCCCATCGCGTCGGCAAGGCCGTCTCGCAATATTTCCAGAATCCGGCATACCCCCTCCTCGCCCCCTGCAGCAAGTCCCCACCACACGGGCCTTCCCACCAAAACGGCCTTTGCGCCAAGCGCAAGTGCCTTCAACACATCTGCACCATGCCGTATCCCTCCATCCACCAAGACCGGGCAGGCGTCGTCAACCGCCTCAACAACAACAGACAAAGCATCAAGCGAAGCAATATCGCCATCGAGCTGTCGCCCCCCATGATTCGAGACGATAATGGCGCTTGCCCCCGCCGCCACAGCCCGTTTTGCATCAGCAACCGTTGTGATGCCTTTCAACACCAGTGGGAGGTTCGTGAGACTGCCAAGCCAGGCTACGTCCTCCCAGGTCAAAGAGGAATCCATTTGCGTATCTGCATATACAGCAAGCCCGGATCGACCCGGAATTTCTGGCAGGTTCGCCCGCAAATTCGCCATTTCACACCCAGGAGGAAGCGTAAAACCATTGCGTTGGTCGGCATAGCGGATCGCAAAAAAAGGAGTATCCACCGTAAGGACAAGCGCTTGGAAACCAGCTGCCTCAGCCCGAGTCGCGAGCTCTTCCGTCAGACTCCGGCTCTTGTGAATATAAAGCTGGAACCAACCTTGGTATTTTTCGCCACCTGCGGCTGCAACTGCTTCAATCGGCTGGGTAGAAAGCGTAGAAAGCACCATCAAAGTGCCCAGATTCGCGGTTGCTCTCGCAGTGGCAAGCTCTCCATCGGGATGCGCCATACGATGAAAAGCAGTCGGGGCGATCATGATGGGAAAAGCGAGTTCCTGACCCAGAACACGGGTCCGCAAGTCAATCTCTGACACATCCGCAAGGATCCGCTTCCGGAAACACCAGCGATAGTAGGCCCGTTCGTTCTCTCGGAGCGTCCACTCGCTCCCTGCACCCGATGCAACATAGTCATACACCATTTTTGAGAGAGAAGCACGGGCATGTTCTTCAAAGTCTTTGTACTCGATAAACTGAGCAGGATCCACTCTTCCAACCTCTCAAGCCTACGCCCGAACAAAAAAGAACACGCGCATCTCACGCAACATCCGAGAAGATCCTCCCCAGTCTGCACGGTACGCCCAAGCCACAGAAAATTAGACGTCCCGCCCAGGTACTCTGAGAAACTCCATCCTGTGGGAAAAACGCCAAACGACATCTCTTGCATTTTTGCGTTGCCACAAGATCTGGAAAAAAATCTCAAGAGAAGACATTTTTCAGGAATTCTCCATCGCACAACTGTCCGCAGAATAATTATTTCTTCGGCCATATTTCAGCGAAGCCATCGCGCCAGCTTGAACGAACCGGAACCCATTTCATCCTGCGGCGCGCAAGCTCGTTCGAAACAGAAGGCTGTCGCGTCATCACATGGGAAAAGAGAGGCGACCGAGTCGGTTTGTAAACCCAAAGAGGGTGTTGCCGCGGAGAATCCGCCCTCAGTAAATCCGCAACAAATGGCACCCATTCTGCAGATGCCACCGGGTCATCGTCCACGATATTATACACATCAGCAGGGGCTTCTCCCGCAGCGAAAACTGCCCGTGCCGCGTCTTCCACATGGAGAAAACTCGCGATTCCTTCGCCCTTCCCCAAAATCGGGAACCGCCGTTGGCGCAGAAGATCGGCACACCGGCCATCAGCTGAAAAAAAAGTGCCTTCACCATAGAGCCAACCACAGCGGAGCACAACCCCGATATTTCCATCTCCCGCCCCTCGTACCCAATCCTCCATTTCCAAGAGAGCCCGCACAACCCGGCCGAAAGTCCCTCTTGCAGAGACCCCACAAGGGGTTTCTTCGGTCGCCGCCTCTTTACTTGCCGGGTACACAAGGATCGAGCTCACTGCCACGATACGTTGTACACCCGCCTCAACAGCAGCGCTCACAATCCCCTCGGTCCCGGTCTTCCAGATACGAAGGGCAGGCGTGAGCTTTCTTGCACAAAAACGAGAGGGAACCCACGCAAGTGCAGTCGCACAATGAAAGAGCACATTCGGTTTGGCAGAGATGAGAAGACGCCGCACTCCTTCGACATCGGCAAGATCCCCCACGCAAGCCTTCACACCACTGCCAGAGAGAACTTTTCCGTGCGCTTGCCTTCTTGTCAGGACCGTGACGTCATAGCCGCGGGAACGCAACAAGGACACAAGCGGATTCCCAATAACCCCTGTGCCTCCTGTCACAAGCGCGCTCACGGATCCCGTGCCCGACGAACTCATGACTCAGCTTCTCCTGTCGTGGCAGACCTCAGCAGACCTCAGAGGGCTTCATACACAGCATCCAACAACACTGCAGCACGAGGATCCAAAAGGGGATGCGGACCCATGGCGTTCATTACATAGCCAAAGCTCACTTTCGCGATCGGGTCAGCAAGCCCAATCGACCCGCCTGCCCCTGCATGGCCAAAGGTTCGAGGATTCGGTCCATAGCGGGCGCTGGGGCGGTCTTGCGTCAGCATGTAGCCAAGAGACCAGCGAGTACGGAGGCCCAAAATCTTGTCGGGGCCCACAGCCTGTTCCGTCCAGCACCGAGCAAGGCCTTCTTCGGAGAGAATTTCAACACCATCAAGCACGCCGCCACAGGCCAGCGCACCATACACTCTCGCAAGCGAACGGGCAGTGGCATGCCCATTCGCGGCAGGAATCTCCGCGCTGCGCCACTCTTTTGTATTGGGACCAGTGAGAATCGAAGGAGGGTTCGCCATGGCGCGCATGCTGAGGCCATCGGGGCTCCTCATGCGTTCCATGACAAGACGTACGTCTTCATCGTCACCCTGCACTTTCCCCATGCCCATCTGCCCAATAGGCGCAACGCGACCGTGCTCGGACTCCGGCAGACCAATCCAAAAATCAGCGTCAAGCGGGCCGGCAATCTCATCTCTGAAAAAGGTTCCGAGGCTTTTCCCGCTCACACGCCGGACAACTTCCCCGACAAGCCAGCCCGCAGTCACCGCATGATAACCATGCGCTTCACCTGGAACCCAGAGGGGAGCCTGTTCGGCAAGGGCACTGGTCATCACATCCCATTTGTAGATGTCATCAGGCTCAAGCGGACGCTCAATAGCAGCGAGCCCTGCCTTATGGCAGAGCAACCAGCGCACAGGAATATCGGCTTTTCCAGCCGCAGCAAACTCCGGCCAGTACGTAGCCACTGGAAGATCGAGATCGAGTTCTCCCCGATCAACAAGGCGATGCGCGCACAAGGCGGTCATGCCCTTTGTTGTGGAGAAAACGTTTACAAGCGTGTCACGTTCCCAAGGAGCAGACTCGTTTTTATCAACAAAGCCACCCCACAAATCAAGAACAGGAACACCTTCCACGCTTACTGCAACAGCCGCCCCGACTTCGCTGCCATCAGCAAAACTCGCCCCAAAGAGTTCTCTGACTTTTTCAAAACGAGCATCACACTCTCCGCGCACACTCCCGCTTCCCATTCGTCCCCCTACCTCTTGCTTCTTATCGTAAAATCAGCGTGTTGAACTCATACGAAGTGCATTACCCAACAAAAATCAAGAAAAAAGATTCGGAAATCCAGACTTTTCCCTTGCTCTCCCAGGGATTTTACCGGCACAAGAGTTTTACTGAAAAAAGAAAACTTCTTCTCGGGGGAGCAAAAAATCTCCCTTCCTCACAGTTCCCGGGCAGTTTCCCGGCAAATGTCCAAGTAACGCACACACACAGATTACGACATCAGCGTACGTACGACAATCCCCTGTTCTACAGCCACCTCACTCCCCAACGGCACACATCCCATTCGCCCACTCAACAGCGGCCACCATATCTTCTTGGAGAGAATGCGCATGCAGACGAAAACGCGAAGCATGCTCCCGCATTGCCGGAAAATCACCACGCTCCCATGCGAAAACAAGATCTAGCACCTGCTTTAACCAGTTATCACATCCATACAAAGCCATTTTCACTGTTTTCGAGACAGGAACCGTTTCAAGCGCCTGCGCGAGCGTACGGCAAAGCAGAACATCCAAAACTGAAAGTAATCCTCCGAGAAAAGCCTCATCTGAAGAGACGTCTCCTTCGATTTTCTTCGCAATGAGTTCGGCAAAAAACGCGCGCGTCAACCCCAACGACAGCACTTCTCGTGGCGCGCTCTCTGCCAAATCACTTACGACAAAGAGAGCGACCCAGCGTCGAAACTTGCGCTCTCCCAAAAAAACAAGCGCCTGACGAATCGAAGAAATCTCCTGGCGGACCCCCTGAGCGGCAACATTGATATGCCGCAAAAGCCCGATGCTTAAGGCAGGGTCCTGTTTTACGACATGCTCAATGCGCCGGTAATCAATGCTTTCCTCGGTAATTTCGCGCAGCAAAGCAAGCGCACCGGTCCGAATGATCTCGACATTATTCCCACCCACCGAATCCGGTTCTGTGAGAAAACGCCCATCGAACATTGCGCAACCCCAGTCAGATGCTTGCGCAACTTCGTAACGAGAGCGCACACGACTCGCAAGCACACACACCCCCTTCTGACACAACCGAGAAACAAGCACACGCTGTTCGGAGGGAAACCTGCACGCAAAGTCCACTTGCACCACAGAAAAATCTTCCCAATGATCCTGCCAAAGGTCGAGATCAGGAGAATCCAAGAGAAGCAACGGCCAACCATCGTCACGAAGACGGATACAGGCCTCTAAAAGCCCAGGCGCAGGGCCACCTGTCGTGGGCACCTCGATCCCGCCACGGGTACGGTGAAGTAAAAAATCGGGCAAACTCTCACCGGGCAGACCCTTCTCAGCAGGATCTCCGCCCGAAGGATCCCTACTTGCAGCTACCGCCATAATCACGTCTGCCGGCAAAGGGACATATCCCAAAGCACCTTCCCACAATGGGGCGAAATCCGGCGAAGATAGTTTCTGCACAGCTTTCAGTGCCTCAGGCACTACCCCCACACGCCGCCACATACCTCGCACGGCACGCTCGACTTCAGCTCCTCCCCCCACTCCCTCCGCAGAAACATCCAAATACATAAATCTGTAGGCGAGAAGATTGAAGCCCTCATCGAGAACAGGACAACGAACCACAGCGATGTCCACGCCACTTCCTCTCCATCATTCTTCTTACCGCTCACGCACACCAGAAATGGCCTCACTACAGCAAGAAGACCCTCCCTGGGCAACCGCCCAAGGAATTCTCACACACAACTCTCCCCTTTCATGTCGGCAGAAAACTCATATCGGCAGAAAAATCCATTCCAACAAAAATCATGGGCAAAGATCCCGAGCGAAAAATGACACACGTACCTGGTCTCTACAGAAGGGAAAAACACATAAAATTCCCCCAGGGTAAACTTTTCTTATGGATACTCCCTCCCAAGAAAACAGCGAACGTACTCCCGACGCTTGGAGTGGAATCAGCAAAACCTACAGTCGTTTTTTCCACCCATACACCGAGCTCTTCGCCCATGACCTGCTCGTGCATTCACAGCTCATGCCCGACCACGAAGTGCTCGACATTGGGACAGGATGCGGAGCACTACCCCTTCTCGCCGCGTCGCACTGTGCAGATGTGCAGGCGATTGATTTCTCCCCGGATATGCTGCAACACCTCGAAGAAGAAATCATGCGGCGCATGGTCTTGAACATTGACACCACATGCATGGATGGTTCTTCTCTGAAATTCCCTGAAGCGTCCTTCGATCGAATCTACTCCAACCTCAGCTTGATTTTCTTCCCCGACCGAGAAGCCGGCTTGCGAGAAATACAACGCGTCTTACGCCCTGGTGGCAAGGCAGGTATTACAGGATGGCGTGGTCCAGAACACGTCGAAGCCATTAACATGATCACAACCACTGCCCAACAGCTTTTCCCTCACTGCACCCCCGACACGCAGCCATCTTCGGCACTCTGCTATGCCGATCCCGAGGTGCTGCGAGAAGAACTCGAACAAGCGGGCTTTACGGAAATCGAAATCCATGTAAGCACACATCCTCTCCTGGCACGTTCCCCTGAGGATTACTGGGAGTGCTTCTCTCAAACCACCGAAGAAACACAAAAAATTCTTCGCGCACTCGACAAAGACGAACGAACATCAGTAAAAAACGCAGTCGTCGGCACACTGCGGGAGAGATTTGGGACGAAACGGGTAGAACTCACCGCCTCTGTCCACATAGGTATCGGGACTGCCCCCTAACCAGCAAATACCCCTTATCCTCGCAATATTCTCCGGAACGGAAACGGTCGGCGTCGCTTCCGTTCTGCATGCAACATCGAGATCTTCAACATCGAGATCTTCAACATCAAGGCAGGCAACTCTCTTCGCTGCGCTCTGCTCCTCCCGGCCAGGGCAAAGACAGGAAAACACTTCCCCGCACACCTCCACCGACCTTTTCCACACAGCTTCCGCACAACTCATCTCGCAAAGCCGCCTATTTCCAAAAAGGCGGCAGAATACTCGACTCCCGTAGCCCGGGAGCAGTCCCATGACGGATAAACCATTCACTTCCGAAAGCAAGCTGGAAGAGAGGATCCGGCAGCGCCAGAAAATAGGATTCCTGACCAATCTGGCTGGCATGTGCTGCCATTGAGGCCCGTTTCCGGTCAAGCCAGGCGGTCACATCAACACATGTGGTAAGACGATCCTCCGGCATTCCAAAAACCGTGTCTCCCATCTCGCCGGGATCAGGAAACTCCACCGCATCAGGAAAATCCGGCATCTCAGACAGCACAGACAAGACAGAGGAAACATCCTGCGTTTCCTCTCCTTCTGTTTTGCTTCCCATGCCCTTTTCGGCAGCCTTGTCTGTACTCAAAAAATGCTGGGCTGCCGTGACCATACGCAGCATATGATCTCGGTTTATCGTTGCTTCAAAAATGTGCTGCGTCCCCGCCAGCGCAGCAGCCCGAGCTCCGACTCGATGCACTTGAATGTGGTCCGGGTGACCGTAGTTCCCGTTCTCGTCATAAATCACAAGGGTATCGGCATTCTCTTCCTGCAAAAGGGATGCAAGACGCACCGCAGCTTCATCTACATCGGCTTTCCAAAAACATGCAGGATCATTTTTATGAGGATCCTGCATCATCCCGGAATCGTGATACTCCAAAAACTCCACACGTTGGGCGCCAAGGATCTTTGCAGAAAGGTGCGTCTCGGCCACACGTCGCTCACCGAGCGTTTCTCCAGCATCAAGCAAGCCATCGGGGACCCTCCCGAGTTCACCCCGAGTAGCCACAACAAGGACAACCCGGTGCCCGGCATCAGCTGCCTGTGCCATGACCCCCCCTGTCGTAATTGACTCATCGTCAGGATGGGCGTGAAACACCACCAAGGTCGATCCAGAAGAAGGAGAAGACATAGAAAAAGCCAATCTCAAAGAGGTCACTCTCAAAGAAGCCGGCCTAAAAAAAGCCGGCCTCACACACAGAACATACGCTTTCTCGCGCGCAGGACACCGGGCGCTTCTCCCACTCTCTTCCAGAAAAGGGAATGGGAAACCCCATATTGTAACTTCCTTTTCTGGGGGTTTTCTTCTGCACGCACATCCTACCGACACAATCAGCATGCAAAAACAAGGAACTTTGCAGCATGCTTGCTTCTGACCTTTCCAAGAAGAAACTCGAATCAACAGTAAAACTATCTTGGAGCGGTCAACAGCTCTTTACCTCACAAGGTTCCCGCTCTCCCAACAAAACCACGAAAAATACCAACAACCCAGAAAAAGCGAGAAATAAGAATCTTTTCCACAGAGGAAGTCCTGCACTTTTCTTTTTTTCGGCAGCTCGACACGCGTGTTGAGAAGGTTCCGTCACATCACAAAGAGTCGTAACTTCCCTGGTGAGAAGCAAACAGTCAACAAGCACTAGTCCAACCGCTGTAGGAGTGTCTATTCTCGCATACCGGAAGACTAAATAACTGATTTACAATGCAACACATTCCAGCGTTACCCGAAAACAGCAATATCGATTACATACAGAAAATACTGCTTTCTGCAACAGAACGTCTGCAATGCGACCTTCCAGCTTTAGTCGATAGTGCCGTTCCAAGTCGACAGGAGCTACTGTGTTTTCTTGAATTTACAGCTCTCGACGCCATCAAAGGTTATATCGACCTCTTACACGACGATGACACACGATTCCGGAGCGCTGTCGACAAAGCTTGCTCCTTCTTTTCGACCCAACCCAACTCTCCAGAGCAGAGTATCCCGGTAGACGCTGCCCTCCGCACTCGCAATGCCTTCCTCAATCACATTATGGAAGACATTGGCAACGATCTTTCCTCTGACACAAGGTTGTCCCTCTACCAAGGGCTCCTCATCGTGACAGATCAAATCCTCACGTCAAGCCTTGCCTCCAACACACAAGCCTGCCAATATCAGATGATCTCGGCAGACAAACCGCAGCGTGAGTATCTCGATGGCATTCTGCATGACCTCCGCTCCCCACTCAGCCTTATCACTGGATGCTCACAGACATTTCTTTCTGGCCAGACCAGCCCAACAACCCAACGAGTAGCGGTAGAAACAATCAAAAATGCCAGTCTTCAAGTCAACGAGCTCGCAAAGAACTTGCTCGACATAAGCGCAATCGAACATGGCGAACTCGTACACAAATTTACTACCGTGCCTATTCCTCAGAGCCTCGAAACCCTGCTCCACAACCGGTCGGACGTACAGGTCCTCCCTCTCGATTTTTACCCGGAAAACAAGGTGGAGGAAGAAGCGCGCACAACAGATGGTTCCAGGAACAACTGCGACGACAGCAAGGAAAACCTCCTTGCATGGACTGACCTCCCATCCCTGCACCGCGTCGTGACGAATCTCGTCGACAACGCTGTACAACACGGCGAACCTCCTATCACTGTGAAAACAACCGGCGACAAGGATCAGATTTGCATCGTGGTATCTGATACCGGCAAAACTGATCCCATCATCATCGAACAGGCATTCAGAGGACGAGTCCATTCCGCCAAAGGCTTCGGAATCGGGCTACGTGCCACCTACCTTTTGCTCAAAGCAACTGGTGGAAGCATTCGACTTTTGTCCAGTGCCCCTACTTCCTTTGGAGTATGGCTACCTCAAGCCAAACGCCCCTAACCGCTCTCCGTCCATCTTGTTTTCCCTTCTATCCCAGCTTTCTCCCTGCTCCTGCGGCGCGAAAAAAAGCTTTTTCAGAAAAAAAGCTGGGCAAAAACGTCTTCTGCCCAGCATCCGATGGCCTTCTTACGAAAAGAAGGAACACACCTCCCGTTCTCTCCCTCTAGGATCTGAGCTATCTGTGTTTTTCACGTTCCTTATCATGTTCATCATCGTCATACAGGTGACGGATATTTTTTCCGAGAAATCGGAGGAAGTATTCGAAAAAAAATCGACGATGTCTGGTGTAACTCATGCCCAAAACCAAGATCATCGCCACTATCGGACCGGCCTCACGGAGTCCTCAACAGATTTCCGCCCTTATCGAAGCTGGCGTTGACGTATTCCGCATTAATTGTTCACACGGAAATGCTGAAGAAAACGCAGCGCTTGTCACACAGGTCCGAGAAGTCATCCGAAAGGCCAACCGTCCAGTTGCGACGCTCGCTGACCTGCAAGGGCCGAAAATGCGTATCGGCCACATTCCTCAAGGCATCAATCTCTCCGAAGGTCAGATTATTGTGCTGCGCTCTCATGCCAGCGAAACAGTAGACGACCGGATTCCAGTAGATTACGAGCACCTCCACCAAGACGTCACGACAGGCGACCGCATTCTCATGTGCGATGGGCTGATCGAGACAGAAGTTCTCTCCGTAAACAATGAAAATGTTACAGTACAAGTAGTCCAAGGTGGATACCTCGGCAGCCGCAAAGGCGTCAATCTACCCGGCACTGGCCTAAAAACCCGCTCTCCCACAGAGAAAGACCTCACAGATCTACCTCTTGTACTTGAGGCAGGAGCAGACTTTATAGCCCTCTCTTTCGTGCGTTCTGCCAACGATATTGTGCGCTTGCGGGCAGCCATGCCTCCTCACAAACAAGACACCCCAATCATCGCCAAACTCGAACGTCCCGAAGCGATCGACAATCTCGAGGAAATCCTGCAAGAGGCCTATGGAGTCATGGTTGCCCGTGGAGACCTCGGCATCGAAATTGAACCTGCCATGGTCCCTGTGGTGCAGAAGCGCATTATCCAAAAAGCCAATGCCTTCGCTCGCCCTTGCATTGTCGCCACTGAAATGCTCGAAAGCATGCTGCAAAAACCTCGACCCACAAGAGCCGAGGTAAGCGACGTTGCAAACGCCATTTTGGACGGCACCGACGCCGTCATGCTGTCAGGCGAAACAGCCGTGGGCGAATACCCTGTGAGCGCAGTACAAAAACTTGTACGAATATGTGAACTCACAGAACAAGAAGACGGCCTCATTCGCTCAATGCCTGAACCAGCAGGAACGGCCACACCTGGTCGCGCCATCGCGCACGCGGCAGTCGATGTACTCAACCACCTCGATGCTTCTCTTGTCGTCGCACACACCCAAACCGGCAGATCAGCCAGGTTGGTCTCGTCTTTCCGCCCGAAAGCGCAGATTCTTGCGCTCTCCCCAAGCAAAGGCACTTTACGTAGACTCTGTCTCCATCATGGAGTGCAGGCTGCCCTGGTGGAACCAGTGACAAATCAAGAAGAACTAATTCGCCTCGCCAATGACATGTCGGTACGCACCGGCCTGGCCGTCCCTGGAAACCAGATTGTCATGATCTCAGGCACTCCCGGACGAGAAGGAGGAACTGACCGCCTCCTCGTCCACGAAGTAGCAGAAAAACGTGAAGAAAAAAGAGACCGCACCGCCTTGTCGAAGATCCCGATTCGCACTCCGATCAGCATGGGATCTCTCTGAAATTCGTCCCGAGTCACCCCGGACTCACTCCAAAGTTCGCCCCGCTCGTTTTGCACTGTCAGGGTTGAGGCAACTCTGACAGTGCAAAAGTCCCAGTAGAAAACCTGTGTCGCTGTTTTTTCTCGCTCCTTTGCCAGGCAGGTGTTTCAGGTTTTCACGCGATACCGCAGGAAAAGAAAGTCATCTTGCGCGAGCACTTGCTGTAAAGAAAAAGAGACCGGTTGCAAGAGATGAGCATGCCCAAACAAGCGAGAAGCGCCTTTCCCTGCTTCGCTCCCGAGAAGAAGCGGCGAAAGAGCAAGGCACACCTCGTCCACAAGCCCCGCAGACAAGAGACGCTCATTCAGAGAGGGACCACCTTCAACAAGGAGGACTTTGATCCCTCTGTGACGCAGTTCTCGCATGCCTTCCACAAGGTCCACCCCTTGCCCGTCTTCTGACCGGCTGAGCATCAGCAAATCAGCATATTCGGTTGCTTCCTCACGCCGGACCGGGTCTACATCATTTGGCACAAGCAGCAAGGGACGATCTGAGGAATGTAAAAAAAGCGGAAGATCCCAGTCGAAAACCAATCTCGCGCTCGCCACAATAAGCTGAGGAAGCCGGGCCTGACCACGGACTTGTCTTTGCTGCTGTTGCTCGACCGACAAAGACGGCAAACAATATCGTTCTGCCCGGACAGTACCCGCTCCCGCCAGAATCGCATCCGGAAAAATGCGCAGCGCATGAAACAGTTCTCTATCCGCGTCCCCACTTAAACCGCGCGTGCGCCCATCCAGAGTCACGCCTCCGTCAAGACTGCTCACCATATTGACAAGGAGGTAAGGCCGGTCCGCAAAAACCGGACGGTCTTCTTGCGCATACACTATGTCAGGATCAACAATCTCAAGTGGAAAAGGGTACAACTGACGCACAACTCTCCTCAATCGCGGGAGTAAAACACAATAATTCACTGCACGGACAAAACAGCCTTGTCTCTTCTGGATACACCCTGTGAAGCCGTCACACAGAAGACTGCACAAGACTCCTCTACTAGGCATCCTGAAAAATCTTTGGCAATAATGAGACCTCACAGTGTAGATCTGCGCGGTTATCACAACATATGCATGAGCAAAATCCCTCATTTGATCTTCATGGGTATTCGACAGACACAGCCATCTGGATCACCCATATATGGACACGCGAAGCGTGGGAACACGGATGTTTATCCATTACTTTTCTGCATGGGGCAGCGTCTGTTGCCGAACCGCCCTCAAATGGGAGAAACGGCGGACGTGGCGCGGTGAAATGGGCCTTGCGCCAAGCAGTCCGGGCAGGAGAATTTGCTCCCTACGCCGTCAGAAAAAATAAAAAACACCAGTTACTCCCGGGAAAACTCACACTTTTTTTACAGACATGCCCTGATCCGCATCCTGAAGGCGGGTGGACCGCCGCGCCTCCACCGGATTACCCCGATTCCGAAAAACAACGCTTCCCCCAGCTGTTCTGAGAAAAAACTCCTTCTCATACCAGTTCCCTCCTGCATGCAAAACTCACCGGCCTTTCCCACATTTTCCTGTGATATCCACGCTGCTTTCCCTCCCTCAATACGGCCCGCTGCCTGGGAAGAATCCAAAAGAACTAGAGAATACAAGAAACGCGTGTTCAACAATTACCAGCCTTTCTTTCCGCGCGCTTCCCTCTCTCATTTTCTCCACATACCACGCGAATAACTCCTCTGTGGTCACGTCCCACCATTCCCGCGCCGATACGGAGACCACAGCACTTCTGTCGCAGGAAGAAGAGGTCAGCCCGCGTGACAACACGCGAGCCGAATCCCCAAACAGAGAAAACACGTGCAGGCTACTCCCTCTCAGTAAAGGAAAGCGCCTGTACTCAAACAGCTGCAGCGCTCACAGCGGCAAGTATGACAACAGACATGACAGCAAGTACATCATCAACAACACAGACTGTAACTGCAAAGCCTTTGTCCCAACCGGGGCTTTCTCCTCTCCCTTTGCGGAACGGAACAGCCAATCTCATTGTTGATCACACTTCCGATCTCATTGCCTTGCTCGAACACAAGAAAACAAGCTGGCATATCATAGAAATGAATGCCTCTCTGCGACGTTTCCTCGCGCACTTCACCAATCCTGACTCCGCAGTGTCCACCTCGTCAGAATTGACCAAGCTGTTTCCCACTGTCCTGGCCAAACGCACATTACAAAATGCCGACATTGCCATGCAGGCTCCGGGCATTTACGCCTTCCAATCGACCTACAACTCTCCCCACAAGAAAACAGACAAAAACACCCCAAGTTCTCGCAATCTCGACATCACAATTGTTCCGATACGTCCATACGGAACGTCTCTGCTCCGCCTCCTATGGATTGCCCAGGACACAACGCCCTATTCTTCTCTCGTAACAGAGCTGGCACTCGCGCAGGCCGAGTTTGAGGTCATATTTGACAACGCAGTCACCGGAATCGCCATTGTCGACGTCGACCATACGGTGATACGAGCAAACCGTCGTTTTTCTGAAATGATGGCAACAGCCCCCCACGCCTTATCGACAACGCGGATTATTGATCTCGTCAGCCCAGAAGAACAAGAGATTCTGCAAAAAACCCTGACCGCAGTCGCAACTGAAAACAAGACTGTCACTCACGAAAGCATGCAGTTTCTCTCCGACAACGGAAAAATCGTCAAACTCTGCGCCACTTTCTCACCCTTCTCCCCGGATTTTCTTCCCACAATGGGCAACAGCCCCACCCGCCCAATCCAGACGCAGGATGTCCTCCCCGTTCTTGCCCAATTTCAACAGGTCCCGGGCAGCACCGACACAGCGCTGGTTCTTCCTGCTCCACTTCCCCCTGTTGCCTCTTCGGTGAGCCTCGCAGGTATCAAACTCGACAAACTTCTGGCAAAACACCATCGCGCAATGGACCTGATGGTGAGTCGGGGGTCTCTCGAAGAGATCCTTCACACGATCATTGCGGCACACGAGGAACAAACCCCAGGCGTTATTTGTGCCGTCACCCTGCAAGAGGGTACCCGCGTGGCGATTACGGCCGCCCCACATTTCCCTGAGCCGCTACGCGCCCTCATCGATGGCAGCCAGATCAGTCCTGACGGTCCTGTTCCTGCCCGAACCCTCTATTCTGGGCGGGAGGTTTTCTGCCGAAACCTGCTTGACGACCCTGCGCTCGGCGCACACAAAGCAGTGATCCAGGCAACGGGCTTACGTTCCTGTCTCTCTGTCCCCCTTCAGAATGCCTTTGGGAACATTTTCGGAACATTTGATCTCTATCACACAGAGGAAATTGCCCCAAATGGCCTCCTGCAAAGTTATCTGCATTCCTCTCAGCGTCTCGCTTCCATTGCACTCGACCAAGAACGCGTCGCGTTGCATGACTCACTCACAGGCCTACCAAACCGTCAGCTCTTCACGCAGATCCTGACTCGCGCGCTCGAACGATGGCGTCAAAGTCGCAGCAGTGTCGCAGTTATCTTCTTCGATCTCGACCATTTCAAAGTAGTGAACGAGAGCCTTGGCCATGAGGCAGGTGACAATCTGCTCCTCTCCGTGGCCGAACGGCTCCGCTCTCTTCTCGGCCCAGACGACCACGCAGCCCGCTTTAGCGGGGATGAATTCATCATCCTCTGCGAATCTCAGCATACACAAGAACATACAAAAGAAGACGGACAAGCACACGCCACCAACATGGCTAAATCCATCCAAAAAGCCATGTCCTGCCCCTTCATTGCAGATGACGGCAAGCTCCATATAGACGCCAGTATGGGAATCGCCTACGCAGACCACAACTGTGCTGCCGACACCTTGTTACGCGACGCAGACGCCGCCATGCACCGAGCGAAACAACTCGGGAAAGCTCGCTACGAGATTTTTGACACGAAACTCCACCGTCAAGTCGTACAACGCCTGCAAACAGAACGAGAGCTACGCGCTGCTGTCGAACGTGAAGAATTCATTGTTTACTTCCAACCCGAAATCGACCTCCGCCAGAACACGCTCGCGGGAATCGAAGCCCTTGTGCGGTGGAACCACCCACGCACCGGCCTCATCTTTCCAAATGACTTCATTCCGCTTGCAGAAGAGACCGGTCTCATCGTTCCCATCGGAGAACAAGTCCTGCGTCAGGTCTGTAGCCAAACCAGCATATGGCGCTCTTTCGCCTCATCCCATAATCTCCGAAAAAAAATCTGTTCCTGGGTGAACCTCTCCGCCCGCCAATTCGCACTCCCCAGTCTCGTCGACACTATTGCATCCATCCTGCAACACACGGGAACATCTCCTGAGGAACTCTGTGTCGAAATCACAGAACACGTCATCATGGAAGACATGCGTGCCTCCATCCACACCTTGGAAAGACTGAAGGAACTAGGAATTCGCCTCGGCATCGACGACTTTGGAACCGGCTACTCATCGCTGCAGTATCTCAAGCAATTCCCGGTCGACATTTTGAAAATCGACCGCTGTTTCATTCAAGAGCTGGGAGAAAACCCAGAAGACACCTCTATCGTAAAAACCGTCATAGAACTCGGACATGCGCTCGGACTTGAAGTCGTCGCCGAAGGCGTAGAAACCCACAAACAGCTTGAACAACTCCGTATCTTCCAGTGTGACACCGCCCAGGGATATTTATTCTCTCGCCCAGTCCCCACAGACACTCTCATAAAAAAACTCACAGACGGGTCGATATTTGCTCCCTGCTACGAAGAAAGAACATCTCCAAAGACAGAACCCGGTTAAACACACCAAACCCCACAAGAAGAACCTGCAAAACTGCTTTCCCCCCTCCTCGCCAAGCCGGCGTCAACCTTCATCGTTCCAGGCCAACCAGCCAAAACGCCGCGCGCGAAAAGGAGAAAGCGGAGATACCATCTCGCCAAGAGTCTCGTAACACAGGTCCGTCTCCGCGAAAAGCAGCCGCTGCGCAGCTCTTTCTTTTTCTCCCTGGTTCACCACCCAAAGCACCCCATCTGACGCAAGCAAGCCTGCCACATGAGACAACAAGCCAGCCGGGTCAAAAAACCGGTCAGGAAGTCCCCAGGCCCGCAGTGCGTCTACACAGACAAAAGGCAAAAACCAGGTGATGACATCAAATCCCCTCCCCTCACCTGCACTCCCCTCGCCGGCACTCCCAAGATCCATCACCGACCCAGCCAGATACCGGCACGCAGCAAAGCCGCCGGCCCGTGCACGCGCGACCGCTGCACGTGTCGAAAAATCCGCGTAACGTCGATGCGCGTCAATCTCCACCCCGGTCCAGGCGCCGGGCCACGCAGTCACAAGCGCAAGAAGATACGCCCAGTTCTTCGACCCCACATCAAGACCACGACAAAACCCACGGGCAGCATCCTGTACACGCACATGATCCCGCACGAAAGAGTCATACAAATCCAAAAAATAGACGGATTCGTGCAGCTCAAGCAGGCGAGACCCCCGAGTCCAGCCTGAGAGGTCATAATCGGCAGACAGGACCGTAAAGCGCTCCGCAGCAGCAGCAGAAAGCCCCGCCTCGAGTTTCGCAAAAGACCCATCACACCCCACACCCACTCCAGGGCGAGAAAAAGGAAACAGTCCACGAAAACGGTAGGCAAACTCGCGGCGAAAAAGCCCCTTCACCTGTTTCCCCTCTCACACACAACACGCCCTCTCCCTGCAAATCTCCAGGCCACAGACTCCCCGCACTCCCGGGATCACACGCGCACCAAGTTCATTGCTGATGCTTTCTGCATGAATGTTGCGACCCAGGACAAAATTGTCAGGAAGGTAGTGTTCCGCAATGATCACGAATCGCGATGCACCTCTCCAGAACTCGGCGCGCTTTCGACGCGCTTGAGTCCGGTCCAAGCGACGAGCGCAACCAGAGCATGCAGGGAGAAACACTGCCATGGGAACCTGCTTTGACACACGCAAGCGCGAGCGCACATCGACACCGAAAGAAAACCGGAACCCAAGCCCCACACAACCTGACCCGCTCGGTCAAGCACCGATTCAACACCCGCCAACCGCATTCGAGGATCGGCTACCATACACCCATCGAACACGAGAATCTGCACTACCACCTCAAGAACAACATCACCACATCACCAACCTCGTCCGCCAAACCAGGACAACCAATTCCTCGAACCATTCGTCCAAAACAATGGACTATTCCTGAAAAACAGCCCATCTTCGTGCTCGTTATTACCTAAATTCTCCAAGCACGAAACACACACACGATGACACGCCTCCCCCAAGGATCTTTCCTCCGAAACAAGCGCTACCGCATCGACGGATTCCTGGGACAAGGCGGCTTCGGCATCACCTACCAAGCACACGACACCCTCTTCGACAAAGCCGTCGCCATCAAAGAGTATTACCCAAAAGACTGGGTCACCCGCCCCTACACAACCATCACCGCAAATTCCCCCTACCAGCACCCCTACAAAAACTTCCTCAAAAAATTCATCAAGGAAGGACAAGCCCTCAGCCACTTCCAAGAAATCCCCGCCATCGTTTCAATTCGCGACATCATCACGAACGAAAACGGCACCGCCTACCTCATCATGGACCTGATCGAAGGAACAACCCTCACCCAAACCATCCTTCAGGCAGGCGGCACACTCTCCCACGACACTGCCCTGTACTACACGCGAGAAATCGGAAACGCCCTCACCACCATCCACAACGCCGGCATCATCCACCGCGACATCTCTCCCGACAACGTGATGATCACCCCCCAGAATAAAATCGTCCTGATCGACTTCGGATCAGCCCGCACCTACGCCGAACACACCAGCAAACTCACCTCAGTCTTCAAACTGTTCTATGCCCCCCCAGAACAAATAAGTCCCGACCCATCCCGGCACGGACCACCGACCGACATCTACGCCCTCGCCGCCACCCTCTATGCCATGCTCACCGGCATACCCCCCACATCCAGCATCGAACGCACAACCGCGACAACCCTCGAACGACCTGACCCACTCGTCCCCCCCTCGAAAATAAAACCCGACATCCCCCCACAAACCGAAGACGCAATCCTCGCTGCACTGCAACTCACCCCAAGAAACCGGCCCCCCACAGTCGCCGCCTTCCTCGACCTACTCCCCCACACCAAGAACCTCATACCAGCGAAAAACCCAGCATTCACCTGCCCCACACCGAGCGACCTACCACCAATCCCACGACGCCCCAAGCCCACACCAACCAACATCAAACAGCACCGGAAACTCCCCACTCCCCGCATATTCCTCTTCAGCACCCTCACACTCTTTGCTTTCGTTGCCTTCATTACCCTCATTGCAGTCACCATGAACAACACCAGCACGAACAACAACCCCAACAACACCCTGATCACAAGCAACAACTCCAACACCACCACAATCAACCTGCTCCACACCCTCCACCACAAAAACAGCGTACGAACCGCGGTTTTCAGTCCCGACGCCACCCTTGCCATCACCGCAAGCGACGACAACACCGCAAAAATCTGGGACACCAAAACAGGACAACACCTCCACACCCTGCACCACAACAGCTACGTATGGAGCGCTGCCTTCAGCCCCGACGCCACCCTTGCCATCACCGCAAGCGACGACAACACCGCAAAAATCTGGAACACCAAAACAGGAAAACACCTCCACACCCTCCACCACCGTCACCAAGTGCGGACCGCTGCCTTCAGCCCCGACACCACCCTTGCCATCACCACAAGCTGGGACAACACCGCAAAAATCTGGAACACCAAAACAGGAAAACACCTCCACACCCTCCACCACCGTCACCAAGTGCGGACCGCTGCCTTCAGCCCCGACACCACCCTTGCCATCACCGCAAGCGACGACAACACCGCAAAAATCTGGAACACCAAAACAGGACAACACCTCCACACCCTCCACCATGACGACTGGGTACGCAGCGCGGTTTTCAGTCCCGACGCCACCCTTGCCATCACCGCAAGCGACGACGACACCGCAAAAATCTGGGACACCAAAACAGGAAAACACCTCCACACCCTGCACCACAACAGCTACGTATGGAGCGCTGCCTTCAGCCCCGACGCCACCCTTGCCATCACCGCAAGCTGGAACAACACCGCAAAAATCTGGAACACCAAAACAGGACAACACCTCCACACCCTCCACCACCGTCACCAAGTGCGGACCGCTGCCTTCAGCCCCGACACCACCCTTGCCATCACCACAAGCAGACACACCGCAAAAATCTGGGACACCAAAACAGGAAAACACCTCCACACCCTCCAGCACAACAACGAAGTACGGGACGCGGTCTTCAGCCTCGACGGCACCCACATCATCACCGCAAGCAGGGATCACACCGCAAAAATCTGGAAAATCAGCTGAACTCCACACCAAAAATGGGAAACCAGCGATACTGTCGCATGCCTCTTCTCTCCGCATCTCCGCATCTCCGCAGACACAAAACAGTTTTCCCCAGATGGGCGCTCACGTCATATTCGAGGCGAATCAATGAAAACAGTGGAGCTGAGCAAGCGAGCTACCGAACAAGGTCGATATC
>Ga0209633_10000211_pt1 | contig 70895 bp, 64 predicted proteins | sample Cruoilmetagenom1_FD_187290 | JGI IMG/M metagenome (GOLD analysis project Ga0209633, IMG submission 187290) | Oil polluted marine microbial communities from Coal Oil Point, Santa Barbara, California, USA - Sample 1 (SPAdes) (version 2) | ecosystem: Environmental > Aquatic > Marine > Oil seeps ... | reverse complement strand
CAATGATAAATTAGACTTTTGTAATGAAAATGGTGCAGATTTCTTAATTAATTATACTACTGAAAATCTTAAAGATAAAGTCAAAGATTTTACTAATGGCAATGGAGCTGATGTTATTTATGACCCGGTAGGTGATAAATTTTCTGAACCAGCATTACGTGCGATTGCTTGGAAAGGTAGATATTTAGTAGTAGGTTTTGCCGCTGGAGATATTCCAAAAATTCCTTTGAACTTAGTGCTGCTAAAAGGGTGTCAAATTATAGGTGTGTTTTGGGGAGCCTTTTTTAAAAATGAGCCGCAACAAAATGCTGAAAATTTTATGACCATTGTAAAATGGTTTGCTCAAGGAAAATTAAATGCTCGAATTCACGGCGAATATCCTCTTGAAAAAGTTGTAGAGGCCATGCGTACAATGACCAATCAAGAAGTAAAAGGAAAAATTGTATTAATTCCTTAAATTAAAATATTTTTTTATTGTATGATGCAGGATGCTTAGCAGTTTTATCCTTATAAAAATCTTCAATAACTTGCATGTCTTTTTCAAAATCTCCTGAAAGATTAAACAAGAAGCCTGTACCAGCAATTTTATGTTTATAATCTAAATAGCCTAAAGAAACAGGAACCTTAGCGTTTTGTGCAATATGATAGAAACCTGTTTTCCATTTATCAACTCTATAGCGTTTACCTTCGGCGGGAACTAACAACACTAATTTGTCATTATTTTCGAACAATCTAACGGCATAATCAACCAAATTGGTGTTTTTACTCCTGTCAACTCCTATGGCTCCTAACCACTTAAAGAAAAACCCAAATAAGCTATTTGTATAACTATCCTTTATTAAGAATTTTGCATTGACACCCTCTTTCCAATAGACTGCCAAAGCATAGATCAAATCCCAGTTAGAAGTATGCGGAGCCGCGATCATCACGCATTTATCTGCTTGATATTCTTTTAAATAAGTCGACTTCCATCCCGAAATAAAAAGTACTAATTTTGCTATTATTTTTTTCACTTATATAAATCTTAATAATGTATATAAAGTTCAAAATTATAAACTATTTTTATAATATTGATATAATCACTCCAAAATTCGTTCATATGAAATTTACTAAAATATTTATAGCATCAGCAATAATATTATTAAGCTCTTGTGCTGAATTACAACAAGTTGTAAATCAAATACCACAAGAGGCCATTAGCAATGCTGACATTGCATCAGGATTAAGACAAGCATTAAATAACGGAATTGACAAACAAGTAACAAAACTTACCTTAGAAGATGGCTATTTTAAAAATGAATTGGTAAAAATTGGGCTTCCAGATGAATTACAAAAAGTTGATAAGGCCCTAAGAGATATTGGCTTAGGTAGCCTTGCTGATGAAGGATTAAAAACACTTAATAGAGCCGCTGAAAATGCAGTTAAAGAAGCGACACCAATTTTTGTTGATGCTGTCAGTAGCATTACTTTTAATGATGCTAAAAATATTTTATTAGGAGAAGATAATGCTGCTACTCAATACCTACAAAGTGGTACCTCAGATGCTTTGTATGGTAAGTTTAGCCCTGTAATAAAAAATTCTTTCACCAAGGTTGGCACCGATAAAATTTGGGAAAACATTATTAATAAATACAATACTATTCCTTTTGTAAGAAAGGTCAATCCTGATTTAACTGATTATGTAACTCAAGAAGCTTTGAAGGGAGTTTATACGATGATTGCAATAGAAGAAAAAGAGATCAGAACCAAAGTTTCATCAAGAACTACTACATTATTAAAAAAAGTCTTTGCGTTGCAGGATTAAGTTTTAATCTTCAAAAAAATCATTTTGAAATCCGATTAAATATAATTTTTCTTGAGCCCTGGTTACTGCAGTATAAAGCCATCTATAATATGAAAATTCCGGTCCGTTAGGTAGATAAGGTTGTTCAATAAATACTGTTTTCCATTGACCTCCTTGAGATTTATGGCAGGTCATTGCATATGAAAACTTCACTTGTAAAGCATTGAAATACTGATTCTTTTTTACAGATAACAATTGTTTATAGGATGATTTTTCATTGGCGTAATCCTTTTTGACCTCTTCATATAATCGATTAGAATCTTCATATGATAAAGAAGGTGTTTCACTGGTCAAAGTATCTAAAAGAATAACCGTTTCAAAAGGTTTTTGATCGGGATAATCGATCATTCTAAGGTTGACTTCCGCAAATTTGAATCCGTATAGATTCTTATAATTAAATATCTGAAGAACTTCGCAAATATCTCCATTGGCAATAAAACCGGCAGATGAACTATCTTTTAACCAAAAATAATTATTCTTTACTACCATAACAAAGTCGCCAGCAGCAATTTCGTTTTCTTGACCCCGAATTTTACCTCTTATTTGTTGATTGTACAGATTGGCACGTTTATTAGAACGAACAATAAAAGCGGTGTCTTCTACTCCATTGTTATCATAAGCAGTTGTTAATGCGTCTTCTATATCATATCCATCCGTTAAACGGACAATATCAGGGAACTTTAAATCGAATTTGAAATTAGTTGATGAATATTCTTCTAATAATAATCTTAACTGAGTTGCATTGGCTAAAATACCTGAGTCTTGATGTTGACGCATCACCTCGTCTAATTCAATTTCTAAAACGTTTTTATCATATTGTAATTCAAGATTTTCGGCTTGTAATGCAGGACTCATTTCTAATTTAACAGGAGGTAACTGTGCTGTGTCTCCTATTAGAATAAGTTTACAATTTTTACCAGAATAAACATAAAACAACAGATCATCTAATAATGATCCGTTTTCAAAAAACTTTGCATCAGCATTTCTATCAGGTATCATGGAAGCCTCATCAACAATAAAAATAGTATTGGTATGCTTATTGGCCTGTAAAACAAAGGATATACCCCCATTTTTTGCTTTACGCGGATGGTATATCTTTTTATGAATTGTAAAAGCTTGTCTTTTTGAATAATTGGCAATAACCTTTGCTGCTCTACCTGTTGGGGCTAGTAAAACCGACTTTAATCCTGCATGCCAAAGATTATTTACTATGGTTCCTATAACAGTAGTTTTACCCGTACCAGCATATCCTTTAAGCAAAAATAATTTTCTATCGTCATTATCATAGATAAATTCAGATAGCAAGACCAATAACTCATCTTGAACCTCGGTAGGTGAAAATGGAAATTTTTCTGATAAAAGCTTATAAAATTTTCTTGGGTCGTTAATCATTAATTAGTCGCTATTTAACACCTATTTTTTCTAAAATTCGTCCAATAAAATCTTCCGGTTTTTAATAAAAAAAACAAAATATTACTTCATTAAATGTTTATTAAACCTTATGAATTCTATTTCATCTATTAAATTTCAAAGGTACAAATTGATTTATGCATAAAAGTTTCAACCATTAAAAAAATTTTGTAGATTTGCCTATAACCATTTAAATAACTAATTCAAAAAAAATGATTACAATTTTAATTATCATAGTAGCTATACTTTTAGTAGTTTTATTTTCTTACCTAATTGTAAATAAAGTTCCAAAAAAATTAAGACCTATAATTTCTATTTTACTTTGGATACTTACTATTTACCTTGGTTATAATATTTATCAAGGCATAATGGGGCCCATAAAATTTAATAAGAAAAAAGTAGTCAAGTTTGCTAAAGTTATTGATCAATTAAAAATGATACGTGATGCTGAAATTGCGCATAAAGAAGTTACCGGTAAATTTACCGAAAAAGAAGCTGACTTGGTTAAATTTATTGATACAGCTAAATTTGCTGTTACTGAAGTAAAAAATATAGAGGTTGAAGAAGATAAAGGAGGTGGAATTATTGTTAAAGTTGAAAAACGTGTAGTTGATACCGTAGATTATAAAGATGTGAGAGCAAGTTTTGCCGGTAGAGATTATAAAAATATGTTCAATGTACCCGGTACAGATGCTAAATTTGAAATTAAAACGGGTTTTGTTGAAAAAATTCAAGGTATTAAAGCTCCAGTTTTTGAAGCAAAAGTTGATAAAGCTGTAGTATTAGAAGGTATGAATAAAGATCTAATCAGGCAAGAAAAAGAAGCACTTGGTGGTCCTGAAGTTAGAGGAGCTTATATTTCGGTTGGATCTTTAGATAATGTAAAAACAAGTGGTAACTGGCCACCATCTTATGATAATGACGAAGAAAAAGATAAAGACAACTAAAATAATAGATATAGCTACTCTAGAAGTTAGTCATTTATCCATCCAATTTAGTTTGGATGGATTTTCTTTTTGTATACTAGATAAAGAGAGTAAGACCTTTACTACTTTACATGATTATAGGTTTGAAGAGACCAATAATTCCCCTCAAAAGCTCTTAGAAAATATCTCTTCAGTTTTTAAAGATGAAAAACTTCTTCAAAATAAATACCATTCGGTAAGTGTTAGCCATATTAATGAGTTAGCCACCTTAGTACCTAAGCCGTTATTTGATGAAGAAAGGTTAAAAGATTATATAAGTTATAATACAAAAGCCTATGCCAATGATTATTTTGTGTACGACGAAATAAAAAACCATGATATGGTTTCGGTGTATATACCATATGCAAATATCAATAACTTCTTACTTGATCAGTATAAAGAATTTGACTTTAAACATTATTCTAACATACTAATAGAGAGCTTATTGGGTATTTACAAATACAGTCTAGTCCCTCATATGTTCGCACATATTAGTGATAATCATTTTGAGCTAGTTGTTGTAGCCAACAAAAAATTACAATTGTACAATACATTTAAGTTCTCTACTAAGGAGGATTTTATTTATTATGTATTATTTACTTCTGAACAGTTAAAATTAAACCCTGAGAAATTCGAACTAGTCCTATTAGGGAATATTGAAAAAGATGACGAATTATACAATATAGCCTATACTTATGTTAGAAATGTAAGTTTACTTGAAAACAGGTCAAAATTTCAATACGACGATTCTTTTACCGAAATAGATAAAAGAAAGTATTATACTTTATTAAACCAATACTAATGCGCATTATTTCGGGGAAATATAAAAGTAGGCGCATTAATGCTCCTAAAAATCTACCAACACGGCCAACAACTGATATTGCCAAAGAAGCGCTATTTAATATCCTTAATAATTTGTATTATTTTGAAGATCTCTCAATAATTGATCTTTTTGCGGGTATTGGTAGTATAAGCTTAGAATTTGCTTCACGCGGAGCACAAAACATTATAAGTGTTGACCAACATTATGGTTGTGTAAAATTTATCAATTCTATTGCCAAAGAATTAGATATGAATATTAATACAGTGAAAAGTGATGTCTATAAATTTTTAGATAAAAGTAATACAACGGCAGATATTATTTTTGCAGACCCACCATATAATTTTGATGATGCACAATTCTTAGCTATTTCAACCATGATCTTCGAAAAGAAGATTCTTAACGATAATGGAATACTAATTATAGAGCATTCAAAACAAACCGATCTTTCTAAGGATAAGTTTTTTAGTTATGCCAAAAAATATGGCGGTAGCGTATTTAGTTTTTTTGAGAATAAAAAAAGGTGAGAATTAAATTCTCACCTTTTTACTAACCAAAATTTAAACACTTTTTTAATTATCGTTGGGTATCAATTCAAAATTTAGAACGGTATTATTACCTTTAACTATTTCAATAAATTCTTCTTGTGATATAAATCCTTCAGTTTCTGCTTCAATTTCATATGAACCAGATAATAGACCTAAAACGGTATAATTTCCTAAACTATCTGTAAATGTTGTCGTATTTAAAGTGTCTGCGGCATAAACAGAAATCTGCACTCCATCTAACGGATTTGAAATAGTATCACTCACCTTACCTAAAAGCGTTCCTGTAGTCGATAAGTTAACTGCTTTTATAACTGGTTTAAAATGGAATCCGGTAATTCCAGATACCGCATTCATATTCCCTTGAGGCACAAAAGACTTACTTACATCAAAATCTAATAAAAGATCTTCTGACAAACCGCCTACAACAGTTATTTCGGGCTTAACAAAAACTTTGATTCCTGTTTGTGACCCACTCGGTACTTTTAAATCAAATGTACGTCCATCTGTTAAAACAATACTTGCTTCTTTTATATACAATCTTATAAGATCATAAGAACCTACCGGTACTTCAATATTCACTAATGTCTCGGTAATTCCGTTAGTAAGATCTAATAAATTGACACTAGTTTCAATTTCAGACAAGATCATAAATGGCGATTCTCCTTCCATTTCATTAGTCTTTCGTACTTCTATTTTGCTAATAATAACATTTGCTTCCACCACCATTTGATGTGGAAACGGAGCGTCAGTTAATTTAACAGTTAAAGTTCCAGTAGATAAATTATTCTCATCTGTACAACTTTGAAATACTAAAGAAGTAACTAATAAAGTAAAAAATATAGCTTTTTGTATTTTCATAACTCAATCATTTTTAATTATGGCTCGTTCTTTATAAAAGTGCCCATTTTTATAAAAACAACTCAAATTTAAAAAATCCTGATTAAAATATTAATCCATAAATCTATAAAATCGCCTACAAGTTCACTATATACCGTATCTTACCGTTCAGCAAAGAAAACCTCAACCGTAACTATCAAGGGATAATTTTTATTAAACCATGTTAAAATTTTCAGTACTATCTTAATTTATAGTAACTTAGTGATTCTTATTGTTAATTAAACAAACCATCTTATGAACACATTCAAGAAAAACAATAATCGTCAAGTAATCAAAACATTACTATCCGGTAAAAAATTAGTATTGATACTTCTATTAATTATAGGTGTAATTGCCTGTAAAAAAGACACAACAAAAAATGGAAAACAAACTATTGTTGATAATTTAAAATCATATACTATTAATCAGATTATGGATAATGAATCGGTTTTTGGAGGTAGTTTTTCACCTGATAATTCAAAATTATTAGTTACCAGTAACAAATCAGGAATTTACAATATCTATACGGTACCTACAAATGGCGGAGATTTTAAACCATTGACAAAATCAGACTCCTCTTCAGTATTCGGAATTTCATACTTTCCTAAGGATGAACGGATGCTTTTTAGAATGGATAATAATGGTGATGAAGTTTACCACATATATTTAAGAGATACAACAGGAATATCTAAAGAATTAACCACTCAAAAAGGTGCAAGAGCTAATTTTTATGGTTGGGCTCATGATGGTAATAGTTTTTATTTTGGATATACAAACAGAGATCCACGTTTTACAGATGTTTATGAAATGGATATCAATTCATTAGGGTCGAAAATGATCTATCAAAATGATAGTGCCTATTCTTTCGGAGGTATCTCTAATGACAAAAAGCATATGGCTTTAAGTAAAGCAATTACTACAAGTGATAATGATCTTTATGTTTATTCTTTTGATGATAAATCGCTTACAAAAATCAATAAAGAAAGAAGTGCTAATTCCGCAGCAGATTTTTCTCCTGATAGTAAATCTTTATATTACACTACCGATGTTGGGAATGAATTTGCTTACTTAATGAATTATACTTTTGAAGATAAATCATATAAAAAGGTACTAGAAAAAGACTGGGATATTAATAGTAGTTTCTTTACACATGACGGGAAATACCAAATAACCTATGTAAATGCCGATGCAAAGACCGAAATTGAAGTCACGGAAGTCGCTAGTGGAAAAAAAATGGATTTTCCAACATTTGATACTGGTGATGTTAGTAGTGTAAGTTTTTCAAGAGATGGTACAAAAGCACGATTCTATGTAAGAGGTTCTAATACCCCTTCAAATTTATATTCTTATGATGTAACTTCAAAGGAGCACAAAAAACTATCCGATGTATTAAATAGAGATATTAATCCAGTAGATATGGTAACTGCCAAGGTTATTCGCTATAAGTCTTTTGACGGATTAGAAATTCCCGCAATATATTATGCACCTCATCAGGCATCAACTGAAAATAAAGTACCTGCATTAGTATGGGTTCATGGAGGTCCTGGAGGACAGTCGAGACAAAATTTCTCACCATTAATTCAGTATTTAGTGAATCATGGCTATGCAATACTTGCTGTAAACAATAGAGGAAGCAGCGGTTATGGTAAAACTTTTTATCAAATGGATGACCAAAATCACGGAGAAAAAGACTTGCAAGATTGTGTAGAAGGTAAAAATTGGTTAGCGCAACAACCTCAGATCAATGGCGATAGAATAGGAATTATTGGCGGATCATATGGTGGGTACATGACCATGGCAGCCCTTACATTTCAACCCGAAGAGTTTGACGTAGGTGTCAATATTTTTGGAGTCACAAATTGGTTAAGAACTTTAAAAAGTATTCCACCATGGTGGGAAACATTTAAAGATGCACTGTATAAAGAAATGGGAGATCCGAATACAATTGATTCTGTTCGTTTACATAAAGTTTCCCCATTATTTCATACTGAAAAGGTTACCAAGCCTTTAATGGTACTGCAAGGATCAAAAGACCCTAGAGTATTACAAGTTGAATCGGATGAAATAGTAGCTGGAGTTAAAAAAAATGGAGTGCCAGTAGAATATGTATTATTTGAAGATGAAGGTCATGGTTTTGTCAAGAAAGAAAACCAGATTGAAGCCTATGGCAAAATTCTAGAATTCTTAAATACTCATTTAGGTAATAATGAACCTATAAAAGAATAATCTTCTTGTTAGATTGAGCCTGTTTTAAGAAGACAGGCTTGATTTGACGGCTAAAATCACTCTAACCAATCTTTAAAATCACGGACACGTTCTCTACTTACAATAACATCATGTTCATTATACGTATTTAGTTTAATTTGTAATCGAGAGTTGGTATACGATACCATGTCTTTAATGGCATTTATATTTACATAAAATTTACGACTTACTCTGAAAAAAGTCTGTGGTTCTAATTCTTTTTCTAACTCTTCAAGAGTTAAGTCAATTAAATAATCTCTGTTTTCATTAGTGTGAATATAGGTGCCTTTATTTTCACTATAAAAACATTCTATAGCATCAATTGAGATCATTTTTAAATGTTGTCCAACTTTAACTGTAAAACGTTTTTTATATTCCCGATCAATCGGATTTATTAATAGTTTTTTAATATCTTCAAAATCTATTGCTACGCTGTTATTTTTTGAAATCCGTTCTTTAAATTTATGTACTGCCGTTTCAAGATCATTCCTATCAATAGGTTTTAGTAAATAATCAATACTATTCAGTTTAAAAGCTTGTAGTGCATATTCATCATAAGCTGTTGTGAAGATAATTGCACTTTTTATATCAATGTTTTCAAATATTTCAAAAGACAAGCCATCAGATAATTGGATGTCTAAAAAAATTAGGTCTGGATGTTCATTATTCTGAAACCAATCTATAGATTCTTCAACTGAATGCAGCATCTCACTAATTTCAATATCAAGATTAGCCAGCATTCTTTTCAAATGTCTAGCTGATGGTTTTTCATCTTCTATAATTATAATGTTCATTGATTTTTACAGATTTACTTGAATTAGTTCTTATGCTCTATTTTTACAGGCTTATACTTTAAAACTATCAATGTTAAACCGACAAGTATGAATGGTATGCTCAAAATTTGTCCCATATTTAAAAACATTGACTCTTCAAATCCAACCTGATCTTCTTTAAAGAATTCTATTATTAATCTTGCTGAGAATAATAAGGTAAAAAATATTCCTAATAGTAGTCCGTTTTGCATTTTCATTTTTTTACGTCTATATATAAATATGAGAATACCGAAAATTAAAAAATAAGCAAAAGCCTCATAAATTTGTGTAGGATGTCTAGGAATTAAATCATCTCTCTCAAAAATTACTCCCCAATTACCATTGGTTGGTTTACCATAGATCTCTGAATTCATAAGATTACCGATTCGTATAAAAGCAGCCGTAATAGTCGATCCGATGGCAACTCTATCTAATATCCATAATAAATTGGTTTTAGATTTTCGTGCATAGATTATAATAGCAACTAGCACTCCTATTACACCGCCATGACTTGCTAAACCTTGAAAACCAACAAAACTATAGGATTCTCCTATTTTTCTAATTGGCAGTAAAATTTCAATTGGATTGTCAAAATAGTATAACGGTTCATAGAAAAAACAATGGCCTAATCTTGCTCCAAAAAATGCTCCTATAAATATGTACATAGTCAATTTTTCTAAACTCTCTGTAGGGATTTTCTCTTTGACATATATTTTATGTACAATTATCCCAGTATCAAGCCTAAAGCCCACATTAATCCGTAATACCTTAATGGAAATGTATCTGTTATCCAAAAAATCTCAGGATCAACATTCCAATTTATAATTTTATCATTCATTATATATATATATATTTAATTTTGATTGCAACTAGTACGGCTCTCAGTTCAGGGCCTTTTCCATACTGCCATCTGCTCACTTCTCACTGCCTATTGATCATCATTCCCAATGTTGTTTGTCTTCATCCATAAATTCTTTCATTTTTCTATCTTCCCAATCTTTGCCAAAAAGGATGTTTTGCCCGAAAACTCCAAATGCATGAAAGGCGAGTCCAATGCCCCAAAAAACCCATACGGCGAATGTTCCAAAATCCCAAAAGGCTTCGAAAAAACTCTCACCGTTATTTAAATTACTAATAATTTTTGAACTACTTAAAAAACTATTTACAATAAGGTAGGCTGCCAAATGCCAATAAAAACCTTTTAATTTCTCTACTCTTTTTTTTGCTCTTAAATAGCGTTCTTCTTCGTTAAAATCTTCCATGATATTTTTTTTAAATTTTTTCTTCTATATACATTATTCCCATCGATTCTTCTTTTCACCTTCTTCCATAAACTCTTTCATTTTTCTTTCTTCCCAAGATTTTCCAAAATATTTATCCTTTCCGTATACTTCATAAGCTTGAAAAGCCAAGCCTAACCCCCAACCTAGCATAGGGAACCAAAACCATTGGAATCCTGAAAAGGTTTTCATATTAATAAAGATTAAAAATGGTATTACGATAACATAAGACACTAAACTACCATAAAAGTCCTTTAATTTGTCTACTCTCTTTCTAGCTCTTAAATAGCTCGAATTTGATCTTTTTGTTGATATTGTTCTCATAACTGACGATTGTTTTGTTAGCATCGGTAATTGTACTATAAATGCCGATGTTGTTTTGTTAATATTTACTATGCGCTTGGTTAGTAAACTATAGCGTTGTTGTATGTTCACCAGCCCTACACCACTACCTTTTTTAAGTACTTCTTTGGGTTGTAAATTGTTCTCTACTATTAGATTCCCACCACTTTCATAAATTCTGATCAATAAAGGTTTTGATGTATTCACTATATTATGTTTAACAGCATTTTCCAACAATAATTGCAGTGATAACGGGACAACTTTTGCTTCCGGATTACTTGCCTTTTCAGGAATGTCAAAGACTATACTATCTTCAAACCTCATTTTAAGCAAACTAATATAGATCTTAGCAAATTGCAATTCTTCATCAACCGTTACTAATTCTTTATTCTTCTGTTCTAATACATATCGATATACTTTAGATAATGAAGTTGTAAATTGTTGTGCATTATCAGGGTTTTCATCAATTAAACTGGTCAATACATTCAAACTATTGAATAAAAAATGTGGATCTAACTGATTCTTTAAGGCATCAAATTGAGCTGAAGCCGTACCCGCTATAATTTTTTGCTCAGTAACTTTTCCCTTTTGCAATTCTTGATAAAAATGCACGGCATGAAAAAAAACAGATGTTATTACGGTAATTAATAAGGCTATTAAATAAAAATTTTCATTCTGTAATTCTTCAGTGTAAAACTCTTCAAAACCCTCTCCTCCAATAGTCATTTCCTGAAACATTTTCAATAAAAAAATGCTAACCATAGTCACAATAATTCCACCTAATGCACCAATAGCTAATCTATAGCTAGCATATTTTTCCCATTTGATTTTATTCAAATAATCAAAAAAGTAAATGTTAACTGCAGTTAAAACTATAGAATACAATTGGAAATAACCGAAATCTATCAAATGTCCTTGATTAAATTGAACTGAGTCTGTACGGTGAACACCATAAGCCCAACTTAATCCAAACAAAACAAATCCTATAAAAAACCCTATGGATACTATTTTCTTAATGTGAGACATAGATAAATTCTTAACTATTTAAACTTAATTTTAATTTTGGTATGACTATCAGTGATACTGAATTTGGCATCTTTAAATTTTGGAGGACCAAAACTACCTTTCGCATTATTACTCATAGCAGTGGGTTCTTTTGGTATATGCATAAAATTTGTATCTAATTTACCATTATTATTCTTATCTAAAAAAGAAGAAATAGCATAAATACCGGGTTTTAAATTTTCAAAAACAGCGGTTGCATTCCCATTATTTACTGAGACTACAGTACCTTGTACAGCCTCCTTTAAGAAATTAATTTCGCTATCATATAGCGCAACAAATAGTTTTGTTTCGTCTGTTTTTATCCCTTCAAATTCAACAGTTAATGTATAGCTGTCTTGGGCCAATACTGTAAAGGAAGTATACAGGATTAAGATATATATTATGCGTTTCATCAATTCTAAAATTTAATAGTTAAATCTAAGGATTTATTTTCAACTATAAATTTTGTCGCTTCAAAAGTGGGTGGCCCCATTAAAACCGGATTATTAGACATACCATAATCTTCTTTTGGCATCATTTGCTCATCAAAGTCCAATTTATTATTAGCATTACTATCATGATAACAGATAACAGCATATGCACCCTCGGTCACATTTTCAAAAACTACTGTTGAAACACCTTCTTTAATAACTGCAACTTTTCCGATTAACGGAGCTTTCATAAATGTCTCTTGATCATACAATGCAAACTGAACAGTACCTTTATCACTGGTTGTATTAGGAACAGTAACTTTGATTGAAATGATATTTTTTTTGCTTTCATTTGAGGCATCACAACTCTTAAGCACCTGTAACACTCTTTCTTTTCCCCAATTAGGATGTAACTTAGAATCAGGTTTAAAGCTATCATATAAAGCTATAGATGCTTGTAATTTTTTACAATAAGGTGACAGGTCTTGTTTAAAGAAGCGTGCTCCACCCATTTCAAATTCCGCCAAACCGCTATACGCTCTTGGATTGTTTTTATCTAATGCAATTGCTTTTTGATACAATTCGGTGGTTTCACCGGATAAGCTCGCCCCATATACCATAGGATCTGATGCAATTTTAGCAACATTTATCAATGCTTTTAATACATATATCTCAGAATTATCAGGTGATATCATGTCGGCCTTATCGACAAAATCTGTAGCAATATTCAATTGTGTTTCCAGATTGGTTTTGTCTTTCATACCAAAAGTAGTTCTTGTTTTTAATAAGGCCAGGTTATAATATGGCAACCAATTATCTGGTTCGGCATTTCCAATACGTTCAAATGCATTAGAAGCTTCTTCTAATTTATTTTCTTGCATTAACTGGAATGCCTGTTGCATACCTTGTTCAAATTTAGTTTGTGAGGTCGTTACTTGAGAGATCAAGTAAATTACGAATACTAATACGAGTCTGATCATAATTATTGTTTTTAAATGATGGTTCAAAAGTCTCTAATAAACCCAATAGATAAAATTATGAACGACCCAACTGTTATTTTTTGGGGATGAATTGTTATTCAGACATAACCTTAATTGTAATAAAAGCCTAACTTTAATCAACTGATACTATCTTTCTTGTAATAGCGTTATAAATTGTTTAACATAAAATAATTAAAACTAACTTCTAAAGTTTATGAAAAAAATAATTATCCCGCTCTTATTGTTAAGTTTTTTAAATAATTATGGTCAGACTCAATTTGGATACGTAGTATCCATTAATTCATCAATAATAGAATCTGATGATCTGTTAAATATAAAATCGGGTACCGGCTTTGGAATAGGAGTTAGTGCATTATCTTCGATTCATAATTCGGCAGATTTCATTGTTGAAGCAACTTTTACGAAAAAAAGTATTTCAATAAATGGATATCGAGATTTTAGTTTTAATAATGTTGAATATGATAATTCAACCAAGTACAATATTGATAATATTAATGTTAGCTTTCTTTATAATCAATATTTAATTGTTCCAAATTTAAATAAATTCAATGTTGCTATTCAAGGAGGCTTAGGTATATCTTTGTCAACAGGAGAATGGAGATCTAAAGAAAATGAATTTATCAAATCTATTGAGCCTGAACCTTTAAGTACTTTTTTAAGTGCTGGAATTAGTGGGGGTACAGAACAATTTCGTATAACATTAAACTATAATAAAGCATTTGGTAATTATTTAAACGGAGTGTTTGAAGATGATGTCCCTGATGCAAATAATAGTTATGAAAGTAGGGAGTTTAATGCTAAACATTACTACTTTTCGATTTCATTGACTTATTATACTGATTTATTTAAATAATTTCAATCCTATATTCACCATTAAATTAAAATAGCATGAAAAAAATACTTATTACATTAGTTGTACTTCTTTCAATTTCAAATGTGCTCGCCCAGAGCAAGGAGTATCAACTTACACTAGAAGATGGAAAGTTATTAGGCTGGTATGAAATATCTCCAAATGGAAATATTTTTTTAATTACCCGAGCTAAAAGGTCTGCTATGAAAAAAACTCCTTTTAAATTGCATAAAATAAATTCCGATTTTACTAATGGGTTTATTAATGACATGAAATATGATGATTTTATTAGTAGAGGGTACCAGCCTGGTGTATCGATTAGTGGTCCTGACGATTTAATTAGCAAAAATGGGTATTACATAAAATGGGGTAATATATTAGTAAATGGTAAAGATGGGAGTCAGAAAGATTACAAATTCAATGAAGATGAAATAACAGGAAATGTACATAGTATTTTTGGTTTCTTATCTGACAAGTACCACACAAATATTGGTCCGCAAAAAGGAAGGAAAAATATAAAGAAAAAATATGAAGAAGGAGATATTTATATTTTTAGCAGAAATAATGCTGATTATACAACAATAGAAAAAAAATTAATTCAACCACCCCTTCCAACTAATATCGAAGAAGGTGGAGTCTCAGAATGGCACAAAGGTGAAAGATTTGAAAATCATTTCAATTTAGTTACTAAAAGTGATATCAATAAAGAAAGAACCACTGATACTAACCATCTTATTTCATACAAATATACAGGAGAGCTATTAAGTACTATTTCTTTAACTGTAAATTTAGACAAGTATCATATTATTTTTTCCAGAAACTATGGTGCTCCAGTTTTTCATGACTATAATTATGGCTCTTTTGGCCCGAATAATGCTTACACAGATACCGCTTCAGGAAATTATTATGTTTATGGTTTTTACACCGACAAACCTAAAAAGAAAATGTTATCAGGTAAATATTTAGGTTTTTATGTATTTAAATTTGATGAAAAGGGGAATTTAATCTGGAAAAAGAACTATTCCTTAGAGAGTAATAAAATATTTAAAGGCAACTGGAAGGCATATCAGGTCAGCATAAATCATTTCAATTTAAATCAAGAACAAATCGGCATAGAGGTAAATGCAGATGATACATCTTTAATATATAAAATTAATGCTAATAGCGGAGAAGTTATCAAAGAGAACGAAGTGAAATATAAGGTTAAGAAGGCTATAGCATTTGCGTTTGAAATAATGAGTATGAACTCTTATAGATTTAACAAGGATGAATTCCCAAACAAATTTTTTAGCCCTAATGCATTGTCTATAATGCACTTAAATGATAAAATTTATAACTATGTGAAAGAAAAAAAATCTGATCATAAATTATTTTATGGAGCAAAATTATTAGATGACGGAAGTGCGATTTTAGTTGAGTTTGACAAAGATAATAGAAATTTGAATTTCTATAAATACGATTAATTGGTGTGTGATAAACAGAGAACTAATTTTAGAAATACCTAATGCTGCTGATAGGCTAAATTCATATCAAACTTATGATCCCTATGCAGTTTAATCAAACCTTATAAATTATCCAACTGGTTTTTGGTCTTATCATCGCTTATAGTCCAAAAGAAACCAATAAAAAAGAATCGATCTGCACTAGGTATTATAGCTTGGCGTTGAAAAACTCCGGCTGCATCTGTTGTATTTGCATAGTCATAACCATATATATTTTTAAATCCGAGTACATTTGAAACCGATATAAACAGTATCTTTTGTTGTGAGATCAGATAACTCCAGTTCATACTCATATTGTGATATGGTTTTGTTCTACCATTCATAAAATTAATAGTATTTGGATTATTATAAGGTCTTCCACTCGCGAAATTATGGGTCATTCCTACTTGAGACCTAAGTCCATCTATCCAATATTTGGTGACTATAGAAGCATTGTGCTTTGTGGCATAACTGGGCATAACCTCTGTTGGAAAATCCCGGAACTTTCGCTTTGTATCTAAATAAGAATACGATAACCAATACTGCATGTTTTTAATACTTTTACTGTCTTTAAAAAAGAGGTCTAATCCTTTAGAATAACCGAATCCATTCGTGGCAAAATTGCTGAGCTCTTGTTCAAATTCCATGTCATATTGCAATAAGTTGGTATAGTCTTTATAAAAAACTTCCGCTCTGAAAAATTTCCCGTTCTTTTTATACTGATAATTTAAAATATAATGAACCGCCTTTTGCAATTTTAGATCTTGCTCAATTTTTAATTCATTGTTCTGAGGCGTCTGATAAAATTGCCCATAGGCCAATGAAAACTGCGCTTGCTTATTCAACTTATAGGCCAACGAGATCCGTGGAACAATGGCAGTTTCTTCAAATAATGCATTATAAGTAGTTCTTAATCCGAATTTACCGACAAAATTTTTAGAAAAGAACACATCCGCTTCAGCGAAAACCGCACCTGAAGTATTGGTAAACTCATATCTAAAGGCATCTGTTTGGTCTGCCAGTCCGTTTTCTGTAAATCGGGTAGTAACCAATTCCGCTCCTAAAGCTAATCTAAACTGATTGGTATAAGACTGCTTTAATTTTACTTTTACATGTACTGATTGTTCTTTATCGGTTACATCGGTATTTCCAATAGTAACTGCGGTCTTACTACTACTATAACTCAATCCTGTACTTAGTTTTAATTGATCACCTACAAAACCGTCATACGATAGATTTGTGTACCAATTATTATCATTTAATTGAAATCTCAACAGCTCTTTATAATTGATATTCTCTTGTCCTACATCAAATTTTGAAAAATCATAGGCAGAATAGAACTTTAGGAGTCCGTTTTCAGTGGAGTGTCGATAAACGGTTTCACCCGAAATTACTTCTGGAAGTTTATGCCATGTATCTCTATCAGGTGCAATTTTATTATAAGGTGTCAAATTAATATACTGTACATTAGCGGTTAACGCATCATGCTCCCATTTTTTGGTGTGCCCTAGCCCACCACCAAGCGACATAAACGATATATTAGTTTCATTTTGTTTCGGATAATCAATGGTATTTAACAATAATACACTTGATAGTGCATTGCCATATTCAGCAGAATACCCACCTGTGCTAAACGTAATACCATCGAATAAAAAAGGAGAATATCTACCACGAGTAGGTGTGTTATTCGCGGTAGGTATATAAGGCTTAAATACCTGTAAACCATCAATAAAAACCTGTGTTTCTTCTGCTGTACCACCACGTACAAACAAGCGCCCATCTTCACCAACGGTCTGCGTACCTGGTAAGGTTTGTAGTGCTGAAATAAAATCACCTGCTACTCCTGCAGTAGTAACCACATCTAATGAATTCATTACCGTTGCCTTATCACGTTCACCCGCTTGAAATGAACCCGCTGTTAAAACTATTGCGTCTAATGTGTTTACAGATTCCTTTAAAATAACAGATATATTCTTTAATGAGTTTACGTTGGTTACTCGTTTATAGGTTTGAAAAGTTATATATGAAACGACCAATGTTACTTCGCCCGTTTCATTAGTCATAAAAGAGAATTTGCCTTCAATATCTGTGGTAGCTCCATCATAGGTGTTCTCTAAATATACATTTGCGCCTATAATTGGTGCTCCTTTTTTATCTGATATTTTTCCGGAAATTGTTGTTTGTGCATTTATCTGAAGTATAAAAAATAGAAGTACAAGTGTTACAATTAATCTCATTTGATTTGATTTTTACAAGACAAATATCTTTTAGGTTAGTATAGTTTACCAATAATAAATACCGAAGTGTAATTATTTATGGATGAGTTGTAAACTTGACTTTTTCAAATAAAAAGACGATCTTAGATGATCGCAATTAAAGTGTTTAAATAAGATTAATTATATTTAATAGTAGTCATGAAAAAACGTAAGCATATTTCAACATCAAGAAGGAACTTTATAAATAATAGTTTGAAGGCCGCCGCCTTAATTCCACTAAGTAGTCTTCCGTTGCAAGCATTCGGAAAGACTCAAACCTTGTCACATACTATCTCCGGACAAAACACTTCGCAGTCTTTAAAAATTTTGATTCTTGGAGGTACTAGTTTTTTAGGCCCTCATCAAATTGCTTATGCTTTAAAAAGAGGCCATAGCATTACTACTTTTACTCGTGGTAAGACAAAACCTGACATTTATAAAGGTCTGTTTGACAATATTGAACAATTGGTTGGTGACCGCGAAAATAATTTAGACGCTTTAAAAGGTAGAAAATGGGATGCTGTTATAGACAATTCAGGGCGAAAAGCTGAATGGACGAAGGCTACGGCTGAACTATTAAAGGATAATGTTGGTGTTTACATTTACACTTCTTCCGTTAGTGTTTATTATCCATATTATAAAGCCAATCTAAGTGAAAATGCACCCTTGGTTCTAAAAGTACCGGAGAACTTAACGGATGAAGATGAAAAATATACTTATGATTATGGTGTGATGAAAGCGAATTCGGAAATTGAAGCAAAAAATGCATTTGGGTCTGATAGAACTATTGTGATTCGTCCAACTTTTATGATGGGTCCGGCAGATAGAACCAATAGGTTTTTATATTGGCCTACCAGATTAGCAAAAGGCGGAGATATAATTATCCCCGGTAAAAAAGAAGATCCTGTTCAATTTATTGATGTACGTGATATCGCAGAATGGATGATACGATTAATTGAAAATAAAACATCCGGAATATTTAATGGTGTGGGACCCGCTTCTTATATGAATTTACCCGCATTTGCTTACGGAGCGCATGCTGCTTTCAGTTCAAAAACAAATTTTATCAGAATTAACGACTATGATTTTCTAAACACACATAAATTAACGTTTCAGGCACCTTGGATCATGGATATGGAAAAATATCATGGAATGTCTCGTGTTAACAATGATGCATCTATAGATAACGGACTCACCTTTAGACCGCTTTCAAAATCTATTATTGATACACATGATTGGTGGTATTCTGAGGCCGTAACTGAGAAAAGACGGGCTGAATTTGAATTAGATAAACATGCATTACACAATCGACAAAAGGAAATTATCAAAAAATGGAAAGAGCATATAAAGTAGTATTAAAAAATGATTCATTTAATACCACTTTTTCATTTGAATCTATATAATAATTAATTTACAATGAATTGATACAAGTGTTTATTATACGTATTACAATAACAGAACAAATATGAAATTATTTATGAATAAACCGTTAAATTACAATTATAAAAAGATTCCTTCTTTCTTACTTAGGTTCCTAATTATAATTAAAGAGTACAACATGAAAAAAATATTAACAACTTGTTTATTAATTTTATTGACGATCTTTTTTATTGGTTGTGTTCAAAAAAATGAAGGCACTGCAAGAATGGATATCAAGGCAGAAGATATACTTGGGAACGCCGATTATTTGGCAATGTCATATGGTGGATATAGGTTTAAAACCAGGGATAGTGTACCAACGGTTGAGCAGTTGAAAGAAGATATGAAAATATTAGCTGTGCTTGGTATAAAATTAATACGTACCTATAATACACATCATTATGCACAAGCGGCGAATTTGTTAAAAGCAATCAGGGAATTGAAAAATGAAGACCCTAACTTTGAAATGTATGTAATGTTAGGAACATGGATAGAATGTGAAGGTGCTTGGACCTCTACAAAAAACCATAATGCAGGCAATGTTGCAAACAATACAGCCGAAATTGAAACTGCCATCGTTATGGCCAATGAATTTCCTGATATTGTTAAGATCATTGCGGTTGGTAATGAATCAATGGTACAATGGGCTGTGGGTTATTTTGTATATCCTAACATAATATTAAAATGGGTTGAACATTTACAAAACTTAAAAAAGTCAGGAGGAATACCCAAAGATATTTGGATTACTAGTTCTGATAATTATGAATCCTGGGGAGGTGGTTCTACATCTTATCAAACTGACGAATTAACTGCCTTAATTAAAGCTGTTGATTTCGTATCATTGCATACCTATCCGTTTCACGATTCATATTATGAGCCTAATTATTGGGGAATCCCTGAAAATGAAGAAAACCTATCCGATAAAAAGAAAATAGATGCTGCCATGATCAGAGCTATTGATTATGCCAAATCACAATACATGCGTACAGCTGATTATATTGCGGGATTAGGCATAAATAAACCCATCCATATTGGTGAAACTGGTTGGGCAACTGTTGCCGGAACTTTATATGGATCATCAGGGTCACATGCTGCAGATGAGTACAAAGAAAAAATATATCATGATCATATGAGAGCATGGACCAACAACACAGGTATCTCTTGTTTTTATTTTAAAATTTTTGACGAAAATTGGAAAGATGCTCGCAATGAATTGGGATCGGAAAATCATTTCGGAATGATAAACCTCAAAGGGGAAGCAAAATATACGTTATGGGATATGGTTGACAAAGGTACTTTTGACGGATTAACCAGAGATGGCAATTCAATAACCAAAACCTATAATGGTGATGAATCATTATTAATGAAGGATGTATTGTTACCTCCCACCGTTAAAGAGATCGGAATTTTGGAAACAAATACGGTAAACAACTCACGTAAAACCGGAACCACTATAATTGAAGGAATCTATGTTGTGGTAAGTGAATCTTTAATACCTGATAGTAAAAATAATATGACCTACCCTAGTGACAAATTAAAACTTACTGCTTTTGATGGAACTTGTGGTATGAAAATGTCAGAAGAAAAAATCATAACAGTTCAAACTGGAACTGGAAATTGGTGGGGATGTGCACTTCAGATAAAGTCAGAAGGAATAAGTGAAGATCTGTCAAAATTTGCATCGGGGCATTTAAATTTTGAAATAAAAGGAAACACGACTTCAACAGTAAACATAGGGTTTCAAACCGGATTTTACTCCAAAGGAACCCAGGTAGATAATTATGTGATTTTTGGGCCAAATTCTAAATACCCAATAATAGATAATTGGGTAAAATATTCAATTCCGATATCAGAAATAGATAAAGATGCCGACTTAACAAAGGTAACTTCAATGATCTATTTTAAAGGGGACTCTAATTTTGACGGTAAAAATATTAACATTAAAAACATATATTATACTCAATAATAGCAAGTTATACTGTTATTTACTTTTTCGTTTATTCGATTAGCTGAGAACTCGATAAAAATAAAAGCATTTCGTTTTAAAATTAAATTATTATGCTATTGTAACAAATAATAATTTAATAGTACTAATACAATGAAACCAACCAAACATTGACAAAAGAACTAGAACATAAATTTGTATTAGATTTAGAACAAAATCAAAATATTGTACATAAAGTATGTAGAATATATACTAATAATCAGGATGCTCATAATGATCTGTTCCAAGAAATATCTATACAATTATGGAAGGCATATCCCAAATTTAGAGGGGAATCTAAATTTAGTACCTGGATGTATAGAGTTGCGTTAAACACCGCTATAACCCTTTATAGAAAATCTAAAAGAACAATCAAAACCCAAGATTTTGATTCAGTTTTATTTAAAGTTGAATCAACTGAATATGATGATATTGAAGAAGAACAGTTGAAAATACTATACAAAACCATCCATCATTTATCGGATATTGAAAAAGCCTTGGTGTTTTTATATTTAGAGGATAAAAATTATAAAGAAATTGCTGAAACTATGGGTATTACTGAAGTAAATGCACGGGTGAAAATGAATAGGGTAAAAAATAAGTTGAGAAATATATTAAATCCGTAAACTATGGATCAATTAGAATTATTAAAAAAAGACTGGAAGAAGCAAGAAAGTTCACTTCCTAAGTTATCAAGAGAAGCCTTGACTAAGCTTATTTATAAAAAATCATCTTCAATTGTAAAATGGATTTTTATTATTAGTGTATTAGAACTTGTTATTCCTAATCTTCCATATCTTTTTATGGATCATGGAAAAACATTAAAATTTAGTGAAGAATTAGGTTTGACAAACTTTTTTTCAATCTTTTATATAGCTTTCTATGCAATTATCATATTTTTTATTTTTAAGTTTTACAAAAATTATAGATCAATATCTGCAAATTCTAACCCAAAAGAATTGATGCAAAACATTATTAAAACTAGAAAAACGGTTAAGTATTATATTTGGTTTAACTTGACAATGGTTCCTATTATTGCTAGTGTGGTGTTTTATAAGACCTTTAACTCTCCTGATTTTCTTGAAAAATTACCTGAAGATACAAGTATGTTTATGGTCTGGTCAATAGCTTTTGTGTTTATTTTAATTATGATTGGTTTAGTTTGGTTATTATACAAATTAATTTATGGCATCTTATTAAATAAACTTAATAAGAATTATAAAGAACTGGTGAGCAACGGAGTTGCGTAATTATAAAATATCTAAATTACCTTTTCCTTCTCTAATAATTTCAATTTCTTCTGTAGATAGATTTATGATAGTGGAAGGTTGATTGTCGCCATAACCACCATCAATTACTATATCTACCAAGTTTTGCCACTTTTCAAAAATTAATTCGGGGTCAGTAGTATATTCAATTAGATCATCTTCATCGTAAATTGAAGTCGACACAATAGGATTACCTAAAACTTTTACAATTTCTCTGGCAATATTATTGTCAGGAATTCTAATACCTACTGTTTTTTTATTTTTAAAAGCTTTGGGTAGTTTATTATTACCCGGTAATATAAAAGTATATGCACCTGGTAATGCTCTTCTTAAAATTTTATATGTAGGTGTGTTTATTTGCTTAACATAATCTGATAAATTGCTTAAATCTTTACAAACGAAAGAAAAATTGGCCTTCTCTAATTTTATATTTTTAATTCTGGCAATTTTCTCTAAGGCTTTGGTATTTGTTATATCACATCCTAATCCATAGACCGTATCTGTAGGATAAATAATTAAACCTCCTTTTCTAAGAACGTCAACAACTTTGTCAATCTCTTTAGGATTAGGGTTTTCATTATATATTTTAATAAATTTTGCCATATTACACCAATAACGTAAAGTTAGCAAATATTTATTCTAAGCGTTGACTATTAACCTAAATCCTTCACCGTGAATATTCACAATTTCTACATTTATATCTTCTTTTAGATACTTACGTAATTTAGCAATATATACGTCCATACTTCTTGACGTAAAATAATTATCATCTCTCCATATTTTAGTAAGTGCCAACTCTCTAGGCATTAGGTCATTTAAATGCAAGGTCAACATTTTTAGCAATTTATTTTCTTTTGGTGATAATTTTCTAGGCTCACCACCATCATATGACAAATGTCTTAATTTAGAATTCAAATGGAATTTACCAACTTGAAATTCATGTTGATCATCATCAGTACTTACATCCTTTTCTTTTCGTTGAAGGATAGCTTTAATTTTATAAAGCAACACTTCAGAATCAAAAGGTTTATTCAAATAATCATCAGCGCCAACTTCATAGCCTTTCAAAACATCTTCCTTCATTGTTTTGGCAGTTAAAAATATTATTGGAATATCTTTATTAGTAGCTCTAATGTCTTTGGCTAATGAAAAACCATCTTTTCTAGGCATCATAACATCTAAAATACAGATGTCAAAATCGTCATTTTTAAACATTATCAATCCTTCTAATCCGTCTTTAGCATGTGAAACGGAATAATCATTTAGCATTAAATAATCTTTTAAAACCGTGCCAAAATTTGGATCATCTTCTACTAGTAATATTTTCTTATTTGTCATAATTAAATGTATTAAATTAAAGGCAATTTTATAGTAAAAGTACTTCCTTTGCCTTTTTCACTTTCAACATATACACTTCCGTGATTATGTTCTACTATTTTCTTTACATAGGATAAACCTAAGCCATGACCTTTAACATCATGAATATTTCCTTTTTGTTCTCTATAAAATTTATCAAAAACATGTTTTTGAACATTTTTGTTCATACCAATACCTTGATCTTTTATTTTTAAAATAATATTATTACCGGCATTTTCGGTATAAATATCAATACTTGGAGCTTCATTCGTATATTTTATAGCATTGTCTAACATATTTACAATTACGTTCGTAAAATGAAATTTGCTCATCATTACTTCACTTTGCAATGCCTCTAAATGTATATTTATATAACCTCCTTTATCTTTTACTATTAAATTTACATGTGTAATAGCGTCTTGAATAACATCATGTAAATCAGTTACTTCACTTGTCAGATCTAATTGATTCTTTTCTAACCTGGAGATCCTCAATACATTTTCTACTTGTCCATGCATACGTTTGTTCTCTTCTCTAATCATTTCAGTATAACGTAGTACTTTTTCTTTATCGTCAATAATTTTGGGATTCTTTATGGCATCTAATGCTAAATTTATGGTTGCAATAGGTGTTTTAAACTCATGGGTCATATTATTTATAAAATCTGTTTTGATCTCAGAAATTTGTTTTTGTTTTAATAATTGATAAAGGGCACTAGCAAAAGATAGAATAATAATAAGAACAAAAATTGCTGATAACGCTAATATATTTGCAATACTAGCTAATATGTACTCGTTCTTTTCAGGAAAGCTAACATATAATTGATAGTTACTATCACCTTTATCATTTGCGAATAATGGGACTTGATAGCTTTTACCTTTTTCTTTTTTAAATTTTCTAGATCTTACTTTTGTTGCTAATCCGTCACCAAAAACGCCAAATTCAAAATCAGTGTCAACTCCTCTTTCTCGTAATTCGTTATCAAGATTCAATGTGATCTCATTGATACTAATACGATCATAAATTGGTCGATTTGAGGCAATTTCTTTAAAATAATTTTCAAACAGTACACTTTCTATTTTACTTAACCTTCCGATTTCATAAATACGCTCCTCAGGTGAAGTTTCAGTATAATCTTTGCTGAAATTTTTTATCTTACTTATCTCCTTCGATTTCTCGCTAAAAAATGTTTTTAATGTCAAAGAATCATTCCCAAATAATGGGATGGATGAATTATAATCGTTTTCTAATATACTTTGCCTAAATGAAAATATTTCCTTTTTTACAGTGTCTATTTTTTGAAAATAGAAATCTCTTTTTCTGGCTGTTGTTGATTGTACTGCACTATCAATAATAGGTGTAAACTCCTTCAAATAATCATTAACTTCCCTTTCATTTATACTTTCAGATACATTTGCTAAAGCAAATCTCACATCATTAGTAAACTGTTTTTCACGTATCTCAACGGTATTATTGATCCAATAAATTTGGACTGTAATTATACCTATTAAGGCAATACTCATCAATACTATTAAGAGTATGAAAACCCGTTTACTCATTTAAACAAAAATAATTTAACTAATTAGATATTTGAATTGATTTAACTAATATTAACTAAAATACCTCTTATTTAACAATTCTTTAAGAATTATCTCGCCTTATCTTAATTTTCAATAATTTTTTATGAAGTTTTTTTACTTTTTTCTTTGTGTCAACTAGATTGAAATTATCAATAACAAAATCTGATAATTTGATTTTCTCGATATCATCCCATTGATTATTGATTCTGGCCAAAATAGCCTCTTTTGTAGTTGTGTCTCTATTAAGGATTCTATCTATCCTAACATCAATGGGTGCTGTGACTGTAATTATATAATCAAATTTTGAAGCAGTATCATTTTCAAATAATATGGCGTTCTCCTGAATAATATAATCTGCATTTTGTTTTTTTACCCATTTTGAAAAATGCTTGGCTATTTCAGGATGCACTATTGCATTAATGATACTTAATTTATTCTTGTCTTTAAATACCAATTCAGCTAAATATGCACGATTTAATCCTTCCTCATTAAATGTATCTTCTCCAAATGCACTGATCAATTTTTTCTTTATTTCTTTTGATGAGTTCATTAGTTTTTTTGCTTCATTATCTGCAAAATAAACCGGTACTCCTAATTCAATAAAATAATTAGCAACTGTGGTCTTGCCACTTCCAATACCTCCTGTAAGACCAATTTTAATCATTTTTTTATTAAGTATTCTATTTGGTTTGGCACAATTTTAACTTCTGAGATCATTGAAGGCTTCGAAACTATTTCCGGAATAAGATACGTCAATCCGTCCTTAACTGTACGTTTATAATCACAGCTAATTCTAAAATCATTTTTATTGATCTTATTATAATCAGACAATCCAATCTGAAAGATAACCTCAACAACATCAGGAAAAGTAGTAATATTATATCCTCCGGGAAGATTTTTAATTGCAAAAGGAAGTTTTAGACTTGCTTCAGTAAACTTTTCAACTTCGCCAGTAACCATAACTTTATCTACTTCATATTTTACTTTAGTATTATTATTTATAGTTATTATTGGAATTTCTAATTCAATAGATGTATTTACATCCGATAAGCTTATTGCATCAGTTTTTATTTCAACTATTGAATCTAAAATTACTTCTGGTCCAGATATAGAAATAATGTTTGGTTCAACTATTAAATCTCCCAATAAATTATAGCCAGATTGATATTGAATAGTAATATCAGGAATCACTCTTACTTTTTTGGTCTTACTCTTTCCTAATTGATAGTATATAGTATCTGGTTGTACTACAAGAACTTCAACATCTGATGCCACTTGTTGTTGAAATTGCGGTAGCAATTCATTAGCCAATTGATAGTAAACCAGCCCTCTTTTCCTTTTAACAGAATAAAGATCAACATTAACATCTCTTTTATTAATATGATATTTTATTAAGTTAAATCCATGAGTTTTAACGGTGACATCTAACCTTTTTGCAGGTTCTTCTTGTAATATTTTCCCTTCTGGTAAATTGATATAATCTACATTAAACTGAACAACGTCTGTATATTCTTTAGATAATTTTATCAGCATCCAAAACAAAAATGAAATCGCCAAAAACACCAATAGCATTCTAGATTTTCTATCTTTTTGAGAAGAACCTGGTTTTTTATCCGTTTTTGGAAGCATTAAACTACATTTAGAGTTCTGTTATTACATCAATGATCTCTTTAAAAAAGAGTATACGTTCAAATCTGATTTCTCATAGTTTCTAGCTGAGAAATACTTTTCTAATTTAAATAAAAAAAGTGAGTTCTAACCTAATAAAACTCACTTCATTATTTTGAATATAAAAAGGCTATTTGCTAGCCTTTGGACTTAGGTACTTTTTGCTCAATTCCATAGATATAGCTGAACGCTCGAATTTAATTTTACCAGCACCGGTTTCAAGAACACAAATACCGTCATTCAGTTCAACTATTTTACCATGAATACCGCTAGTAGTAATTACTTTAGCACCTTTTTTTATAGTAGATTGGAATTCCTTTTCTTTTTTTTGTTTTCTAATTTGTGGTCTTATCATAAAAAGATAAACAACCAATAACATTAATGGAATCATAATGAAATTACCTATACCACTTCCTCCTGCTTGTAAAAATATTGTTTGTAACATATTGAATTTATTAACTAGTTGCTTTTTGTTTTGGCGTTACTTGCGCTTTAATTACGACAGTTTCTTTACCTTGGGCAGTATTAGTAGAAAGTGTAACTGTCTTTCTTTGGTTATTTGGTTTTCCTGACGAATTAAATTTAACCTTTATCTGCCCAGTACCTCCGACAATTATTGGCTCTTTAGGCCATTCTGGTATAGTACAACCACAACTACTAGTAACATTCGTAATAATTAATGCAGAATTCCCAGTATTTTTAAAGCTGAATATCGTTTCAACAACATCACCTTCATTCAAAATGCCAAAATCATGTTCTGTCTTAGAAAAAGCAATGACTGCCGCACCTTCGTTCAAATTATAATCTCTTTCTTTTGCAATTTCCAACTTTTCTTTATCAATTTTATTAGCGATATTTTCTTTGCATGATACAATCAAAAAAGCCATTAAAACTGATGATATAAGTATTTTCTTCATTTAAGTTTTATTTAGTTTGTAAAAATATAAAATATTATAGTAATCCACGTCCAATTTTTTGAATTCTCTTTGCACTTGTAAACTCTTTCAATAATTTATCTAACACTCCATTGATAAAAAAACCACTTTTAACAGTAGAATAGTCTTTAGCTACTTCTATATATTCATTAATAGTTACTCTTGTAGGAATAGATGGGAAATAGACAAATTCAATCAAAGCCATTTTCATTAAAATAAAATCAACTTCTGCAATTCTATCTGTATCCCAATTCGGTGTCATTTTATCAATTTCATCATTAAATTCGGTATGATGCAAAGCTACTTTTTTATAGAGGTCTATCGTAAAGTTTTCATCATCTTCATCCTTGTATAACTTCTCTTTACTAAAAATTGTTTCAGAATTTATTTTTTTAAGATTTTTTAGAATCCAAGTATTCACAAAAGGAATGTCATCAATCCAATTTAATTTTTTATCTTCAAAATAATCAAATAATTTTTCATTAGGTGCAATTATTTCTGTGTAAATATCATTTATAAATGCAAGTTCTTCCTTATAGGTTTTGTCATCTTTCGCATTTACATAATTGTTATAAATATCACTTTTTTTAATTGCATCAAAAATCAATCTAACATATTCATTATCTTCTTTCCAATTTAATAGTTTATGGTCTTCGATATATGCATGTAATGAACTATTCTCATTTAGATCTTTTAACCATTGATTATCGATAAATTTTCGACTAGGATTTATCTCATTTGATGTTGCCAAGTATTTTTTCTTTCCAATCTCTTGATGTTTTTCCGCTAAATTTCTAATTTCAATGAGCAAACTAAGCATCAGGATGTATAAATCATAAATACTTGCAATACTGAATTTTAAAAATTTCTCTTCTCTATCTAAGTCATCACTTTTAGATTGAATTATTGCATAAATAGATTGCATCACTTTTACTCTAATATGTCTTCTATTTAGCATGATGTATTATTGTCATTTTAAATAATTTATAAATTTTATAATTATACACTCCTAATATTGTTGCTTTATATGTACTATAATCTTAATCATGTATCTTCGCAATTATAAAAAAATCGCTGCAAAGTTAAAGTATTAGTAAGTGGTGACAAAATATAAATTACCAATAAATTAATTTAAGAAATTATTAACTCGAACTAGCTTATTATAATTTTATAATTTCTTATTATCGTTAAAAATTAAATCATTCTTGAAAGCCTTACGCTATTTAAATAAATTTTTCATCAAGTATAAATATCGCTTGATTATAGGTGTTGTTTGTACCATAATTGCCAGAATTCTTTCACTTTTTACACCAAGATTAATTGGTAAATCATTAAATGTAGTTGAAAAATATATTAACGGCGATATTTCTGATTTAGAAATTGTCAAAAACAAGTTACTGTTGAATATACTGATGATCTTAGGAGCTGTTTTACTTTCAGGCTTCTTTACATTTTTGATGCGTCAAACGATAATTAATATGTCTCGCTATATAGAATTCGATCTCAAAAATGAAATTTTTCAGCAATATGAAAGGCTTTCTTTGAATTTTTATAAGAAAAATAGAACTGGAGACTTAATGAATAGGATAAGCGAAGATGTGGGTAAAGTGAGGATGTATTTTGGACCGGCCATTATGTATACAATTAACATGATCACACTTTTTGTAATTGTAATTTCATATATGTTACAAATTGATACCACGTTAACGCTGTTTACATTATTGCCATTACCAATACTATCTATTTCAATTTATATTTTGAGTAGAGTCATAAACGAGCGAAGCAGAATTGTCCAAGAATATTTATCAAAATTAACTACTTTTTCTCAAGAATTTTTTTCAGGAATCAATGTGATCAAAGCATACGGAATAGAAAAATATTCTTTTAATGATTTTGATAAAATAGCTAATGAAAGTAAAGAAAAAAATATATCATTATATAAGGCACAGGCGTTATTCTTCCCTTTGATGATCTTGCTTATTGGTGCTAGTAATATATTAGTTATCTATGTTGGTGGCATGCGTTATATTAATGGTATTATTAGCTTCGGCGTGATTGCTGAATTTATTATTTACGTAAATATGCTTACTTGGCCGGTGGCCGTAGTTGGTTGGGTTACATCAATTGTACAACAAGCTGAAGCGTCTCAAAAAAGAATAAATGAGTTTTTAAAAGTAGTACCCGAAGTTATTAATCAAACAGATGATGTGTCGGTTATAGAGGGGAAAATTGAATTTAAAAATGTTTCATTTACGTATGATGATACTAATATCACTGCCTTAAAAAATATTGATTTTACTATTGAAAAAGGTAAGACTTTAGCTATTTTAGGAAAAACGGGTTCAGGAAAATCTACAATTGCCGGTTTAATAGCTAGATTATATGATATTAAAAAGGGTGAAATATTAATTGACAATAAACCAATTAAAAAAATAAATTTAACCAACTTACGAGGGAATATTGGGTTTGTACCTCAAGAAGCATTCTTATTTTCAGATACTATAAAGAATAATATAAAATTTGGTAATGTTGAAGCAGTAGATGAAATTATTATCAATGCTGCAAAAAATGCACATATACATGATAATATTGAAGAGTTTACAAATACATATGAAACTTTTGTAGGTGAACGAGGAGTAACTTTATCTGGTGGGCAAAAACAGCGTATTTCTATTGCAAGAGCTATAATAAAGGAACCTCAAATACTAATATTTGATGATTGCTTATCTGCTGTTGATACCGAAACTGAAGAAATAATTCTCAATAATTTAAATGCAATCAGTAAGGATAAAACTACAATAATTATTAGTCATAGGGTGTCATCGGTTAAACATGCAGATAAGATCATAGTACTTGACGAAGGCGATATAATACAAAAAGGTACTCATACCGAATTGTCAAATAAAACAGGTTTTTATCAAAATCTTTATAACCAACAACTTACAGAACAAATATCTCACGAATAAAAACTTCATATAAAAAAGAAAATAAATAAAATATTGCCCAAGTCATTTATTTTTATAGATTTGTGTCTAATACCAAAATTTAAGATTAATAAAAGGTGATACTATTATGAGTGAAAAAGAATTTATAGAACAAGAAGAAATCTTTTCTCAAGTGTTAAGAGCAGGAAGAAGAACCTATTTTTTTGATGTAAGAGCAACTAAAGCCGGTGATTATTATTTAACAGTTACAGAGAGTAAAAAATTTACTCATGATGATGGTTCATTTCATTATAAAAAACACAAAATTTACTTGTATAAAGAAGATTTTAATGAATTTAATGAGATGCTCGTAAAAGCAACTAATTATATAATTGAAGAAAAAGGTGAGGAAGTTATTTCTGATCGCCATCAAAAAGATTATCAAAAACCAAGCGAAGAAGTTATAGCAGAAACAAAATCTACTGACAGCTTTACTGATGTAGATTTCGACGATATTTAAACCTTACTAACTCGAAAGTAAAACCGTTCATCTAAACTTTAAGATTGGACGGTTTTTTTATATCTTTACTCCAAATTAACCCTTAAGTTTTATCCTGTATTTACTTACTCAGTCGACCAATTTTAAGGAAATATCAATATATAAATCAATTCATATGAAGAAATTATCTTGGCTATTTATTTTTATTAGCATTTCAACTATTGTCGCTCAACAAAAAATCGATTTAAATTATTATTTACCTCAAGACATTTCGTATAATGCGGCTATTCCTACTCCAGAAAGTATCTTAGGATTTCAAGTAGGTGAATGGCACACATCACATGATAAATTGGTAGAATACCTGAAAATTTTAGCCAAATCTTCTGATAGAATATCTATTGAAAATAGAGGTGCTACTTATGAAGGACGTCCTCTATTATTATTGACCATAACATCACCTAAAAATCATCAAAATATTGAATCAATTAGAACGGAACATTTAAAATTATCAAAAGTTGCTGTTTCATCCTCAATAAATACTAGTGAATTGCCTCTAGTAATATATCAAGGATTTTCAATTCACGGTAATGAAGCTAGTGGAGCTAATGCAGGATTATTAGTTGCTTATTATTTAGCTGCAGCTCAAGGTGATTATATAAACGAATTATTAAACAATACTATTATTCTATTAGACCCATCTTATAATCCTGATGGATTGAATCGCTTTGCTTCTTGGGTTAATACTCATAAAAGTCAGAATTTGAGTACAGATAATCGTGATCGGGAATATAATGAAGCTTGGCCTGGTGGTAGAACTAATCATTATTGGTTTGATATGAATAGAGACTGGCTGGTTTCACAGTTACCTGAATCACAAGCACGTATTAATAGTTTTCATCAATGGAAACCAAATATTTTAACAGACCATCATGAAATGGGAACTAACTCAAGTTTCTTTTTTCAACCTGGAATCCCGACAAGAACACATCCACTTACGCCAATCTTAAATCAAAAATTAACAAAAGAAATTGGTAACTATCATGCCAAAGCTTTTGACAAGATTGGATCACTGTATTATACAGAAGAAAGTTTTGACGACTTTTATTATGGAAAGGGTTCAACTTTTCCCGATATAAATGGTGGCATAGGTATTTTATTTGAACAGGCGAGTTCAAGAGGGCATGCACAACAAAGCGATAATGGAATTTTAACTTTTCCTTTCGCTATTCGCAATCAATTTACCGCAGCTTTATCTACTCAAAAAGCTGGTAAGAATATGAGAGTTGAACTATTAGATTATCAACGTAATTTTTATAAGAATGCACAAAAAGAAATAACAAAAGATAAAAATAAAGCGATTATTTTTAGTGATCCTGCAGATAAAGCTAAAACATTTCATTTTGCTGATATGTTAAAGCGTCAAAAAATTAAATTATATAAAAACGCTAAAAATGAAAGTAGTTATGTAATTCCTATGAATCAACCTAACTATCGTATGATCAAAGGTATGTTTGAAAAGCGTACTATATTCACAGATAGTTTATTTTATGATGTATCGGCTTGGACGTTACCCTTAGCCTTTAATATGAATTATTCATATGTTTCAAACACATCAAATATTGGAGCTGAAGTAACTGATCTGTCTTTTCCGAAAGGAACTGTTAACAATAAAAGTAACTATGCTTACCTGTTTGAATGGGATGAATACTATACACCGAAAGTGCTCTATTCTATTTTAAAAAACGGATTAAGAGCAAAAGTGGGAATGAAGCCTTTTAGCCTTAACGGAAAAAAGTATGATTATGGAACTATAATGATTCCTGTGCAAAATCAAAAAATGTCTGAAAGCGAAATATACAATTTGTTGCAAAGTATAGCTGAAAAGACTGGTGTAAATATCGATGCTGCCAATACAGGTTTAACAGAAGGTATTGATCTAGGAAGTTCTAATTTTAAGATCGTAAAGAAGCCAAAAATTGCAGTTTTAATAGGAGATGGTATCAATCCGTATGACGCTGGTGAAATATGGCATTTATTAGATACTCGATATAATATACCTATTACTAAGTTAGACACAAGAAATTTGACAAGAGCAGATCTAAGCAAATATACCACCATTGTAATGCCTAATACCAATGGAAATACATTAAACCATACTAAGGAAAATTTAAGAACTTTTGTGAAAAATGGCGGTGTATTAATTGGTTATAGAAATAGCTTGAAATGGTTAGATTCAAATAATTTTATTAATCTAGATTTAAAAAAATCTAAAGGTGAAACCAAAAATGTTTCTTTTGTAGATCGTCAAACTTTTAGAGGGGCTCAAGTAATTGGTGGTGCTATTTTTGAAGCTGAACTTGATAGAACACATCCTGTAAACTTTGGTTATAACAAAAATAAGTTAGCCTTATTTAGAAATACAACTGTTTTTATTAATCCTGACAGTATTAAAACTTACAAAAACGCAATTCAATATACGAACACCCCTTTGTTAGGTGGATATATATCTAAAGAGAATTTAAAGCATCTTTCTGGTTCGATTCCTTTTAAAGTTGATAAACTAGGTAAAGGAAAAGTGATCGTATTTACTGATAATACTAATTTTAGGGCATTTTGGTATGGCACAAATAAATTGATGATGAATGCTATTTTCTTTGGGAAAATGATGTGATCATTTTTTAAAAATTATAAATAGAAAAGAGCCGGAAAATTCCGGCTCTTTTGGTAAACTATAGATTCCTATTTTGTAGGAATTATAAGACAATTGTTAATTAATTAAGCTAGCACTTCCTGTACTTTATCTGCTGCTTCCTGAAACTCGGTTGCAGAAATAATCTCCATTCCGCTATTGTCAATTAATTCTTTGGCTTCCTTGGCATTGGTACCTTGTAATCTCACAATAATTGGTACAATAATAGCATCTCCCATATTCGTATAAGCATCTACAATACCTTGTGCTACTCTGTCACAACGAACAATACCACCAAAAATATTTACTAAAATAGCTTTGACATGTGTATCTTTTAATATAATTCTGAATGCCGTTTCAACACGTTTTGCATCTGCAGTACCACCAACATCTAAAAAGTTTGCCGGCTCCCCTCCTGCTTGTTTAATCAAGTCCATTGTGCTCATTGCTAATCCTGCTCCATTTACCATACAACCAACATTTCCTTCTAGATCTACATAATTCAATCCTGCTGCTTTTGCTTCTACTTCAATTGGATTTTCCTCACGTAAATCACGCATTTCAGCATAATCTTTATGTCTAAACAAAGCATTATCATCTAAAGTAACTTTTGCATCAACAGCCATGATTTTATCATCAGACGTTTTTAAAACCGGATTGATTTCAAACATTGAAGAATCAGATTTAATAAACGCAGTATATAAAGATGATACGAATTTTGTCATTTCTTTAAATGCTACACCCGATAAACCTAAATTAAAGGCAATTTTTCGTGCTTGAAAAGGTAATAAGCCCATTAATGGGTCAATTTCTTCAGTAAAAATTAAATGTGGTGTTTCTTCAGCTACAGTTTCAATATCCATACCTCCTTCTGTAGAATACATCACCATATTTTTACCTGTTTCACGATTTAATAAGACAGACATATAATATTCTTCTGGTTCATTATCACCAGGATAATATACATCTTCAGCAATCAATACTTGATTAACTTTTTTACCTTGGGGAGGTGTTTGTGGTGTTTTTAACATCATTCCGATAATATTTTCAGAAATTGATTCAACCTCAGCCAAGCTTTTAGCAAGTTTTACGCCACCACCTTTACCGCGTCCACCAGCATGTATCTGTGCTTTAATGACCCACCAACCTGTTCCGGTCTCAGTTGCTAATTGTTTTGCAACATCTACCGCTTCTTTATGATTATGTGCAACTCTACCGCGTTGAATTCTAACGCCAAAACTGCTTAATATTTCTTTTCCTTGATATTCGTGTAAATTCATCTTAAAATTTTTGAAAATATTATGTACAAAAATAAGAAACCATATGGTAATATATAGATATTTTAGCATAAAATTACAACAAGTCTAAACAATACTCTAAAAAGTAAAAAACCATAATTTTTACCTTGCAATGATCTGTCAAAACCTAATGATTATCAATATAACTCAAAACCCACATTTTACTGAAACCAATATTTAAATGAGCTCAATAAATAATTTTATCTCAATTTTTATCTTTTATTAATTCTTCTTTAAGAATCATTTTATTTATGTAATTTCACACGTTCTAATTTTTTAATTAGAAACAATATAAATTAATAAGAAATTCAACCGTGTGTTACCACTTTTTTATGTTCGTTTCACATTTGATTTTTAACTCGATTTTGTATTTGGATTAAGTATGATAAAAGCAAAAAATATTCATAAATTCTACGGAGATCTAGAAGTTTTAAAAGGTGTAGATGTGCATATTGAACAAGGCGAAGTCATCGCAATTGTTGGTCCCTCCGGTGCAGGTAAAACAACCTTATTGCAAATATTAGGAACCCTTGATAAGCCTACAAACTATAAAGATGCAACGGTTATCCTTGATGATAGAAATATATTAGAATTGAATGATCGCGCACTATCAAAATTCAGGAATAAGCATATTGGTTTTATCTTTCAGTTCCATCAATTACTTCCAGAATTTACTGCCTTAGAAAATGTTTGTATACCTGCTTTTATTGCTAATAAACCAAAAAAACTAGTAGAACAAGAAGCTACTAAAATATTGACTTTTTTAGGACTCGAAGACAGAATAGATCATAAACCCAATGAGCTATCGGGTGGTGAACAGCAACGTGTAGCTGTTGCCAGAGCTTTAATAAACAAACCTCGAGTTATCTTTGCTGATGAGCCAAGTGGAAATTTAGATACTGCTTCGGCAAAAAACTTACACGAACTTTTTTTTAAGCTTCGAGATGAGTATAATCAAACTTTTGTGATTGTAACTCATAATAATGAATTGGCTAATATGACTGACCGAAAGTTAGAAATGCGAGATGGAAGGATAATTTCATAGGTCAGAATCCACAAAGTATAGGTTTGAGTTTAGAAAAATTTAATACTGAATAAATATGGCGATAGGTATCATTTCTGCAATGCAAGAAGAAATGCAAACTTTATTGGATAATTTACAAGAGTCTAAAGTTAATTCAGTAGGTATGCGCTCTTATCATACAGGAAAACTTTTCAATGTTGATGTGGTATTGGTTTTTTCACGTTGGGGAAAAGTCGCCTCTGCGACTACAGCCACACAATTAATCAACGATTATGACATTGATGAAATTATCTTTACCGGAGTAGCCGGGGCTATTTCAAAAGATCTAAATATTGGAGATATTGTTGTTGGTAAACATTTGTATCAACATGATATGGATGCAAGTCCTCTATTTAATAGATATGAAATTCCATTGGTAAATAGATCTTTTTTTGAAACTTCTACAGTTCAACGAGAGCGATTGTATTTGGCCACACAACAGTTTATAAATTTATTTACCGAATTTATTGATAAAAACAAGGCACATAAATTTGGTATCATAACTCCGAACGTTAAAGTTAGTGATATAGGTAGTGGAGATCAATTTATTTCTGATAAACAGTCTGTATTAAATCTTTCTAAAGAACTACCCACAGTATCATGCGTAGAAATGGAAGGTGCTGCAGTTGCCCAAGTATGTTTTGATTATGATATACCATTTTCTATTATTCGGATTATTTCCGATAAGGCTAATAACAACGCTCATATAGATTTTCCCAAATTTGCCAAAGAGATTGCCAGTCAATATGCTTTGGGAATCCTTAAAAACTATTTCAATGAATTATGAACAGCTACCGATAATTATCGGGATTAATTCGAACTAATTCTTTAAAAAATGCTTAAAATGAGCGATTTAAAATTAAAGTCTCACTAATAATGCCGATACTGAATAATTCAACATACAAACCTTCGCTATTGTTTAAAAACAAGCATTTTAACACCGCTTATAGAACACTATTTAGTAAAGGTCAAGTTAATTTTAAAAGAAATCGTTTAGAATTAAATGACGGTGATTTTATTGATCTAGATATTTCGTCTAAAAACGCTGGCAAGCTTGTTATAGCCATACATGGTTTGGAAGGAAGTTCTGAATCATCATATATCTTATCATTAACCAATGTGCTAAATGAGCATAACTTCGATGTAGTAGCCATTAATTTAAGGGGTTGTAGTGGCGAACAAAATAGATTATTAAGTTCTTATCATAGTGGAAAAACAAAAGATCTAGCAACTGTAATTGAGTATATTAATAATGAGTATAACTACAAAGAAATTCATATTGTTGGTTATAGCCTTGGTGGGAATCTGACTCTAAAATATATGGGCGAAGAAAATGTGTCATCTATGGTAAAATCAGCTGTTGGTGTTTCTGTACCTTGTTCATTAAAAGATACCGCAATTCAAATGAATTCAATGAGTAACCGTCTCTATTTGAATAAATTTTTAACTTCATTAGAAATAAAAACATTAAAAAAATTAGAAAAGTTCCCAGATTCTTTTTTAACTACTGCATCTATTAAATCAGTTAAAACTTTTAAAGATTTTGATGATCTATATACAGCTCCGGCTCATGGGTTTAAAGATGCCGAAGATTATTGGCTGCAATCTAGCTGTAAACAATTTATTCCGAGCATTACAACTCCAACCCTATTGATTACTTCTTTAGATGATCCTTTTTTTGGAGCTGAATGCTATCCTTTTCAAGAGGCTAAAAACAATAATTCTTTTTTTATGGAAGCTACGAAATATGGTGGCCATGTTGGATTTGGCACTCACTTAAATACAGCGAAAAACACTTGGTGCGAACATCGAATCTTATCCTTCTTGACAGAGCAGAAATAATATTAAAATCACTCAGGCATCGGAAAAGGTTTCCCAAAATGAAAGGACAATAGTGTTGGACCATGTTTTTGAATATGATCCAGTTTTTCTTTTGCTTCTTCTATAGTTGGAATATGACCAACTGGTATCCACCACATAGCTTGATGTGCATCAACAAATTTATGAAACCATGCTTGTCGATCTCTAATTAACTCAACATGTGCCGAAGTATATACAAAACTCTTTAATGCATCTATACTTTCCCATACACTCATATTCACTAATAATAAAGGTTCATCAAAAACGCGAATAGCCGTAGAATCACCATCTTCTGACTGTAAACGCCATACAAAACCCTCCGCATTATCAGCAGTCTCATTAATCTCATCTAGTCTAGAAACAAAACCTTCCATTATGTCAGTATCCATTTCAGCTTTTGCTAATGCAATATTGATCTGTGCTAAATTATACTTTGTCATTTTATTATGCTGTTTTCGTCAAATATAAAATAATTATGTCAATCAATAAATCACTCAATATGCTGATTACAACTAATAGTCCTAACAAACTGATTAAAATGAACGTCTAAACCTTAATACGATAAACTACAATATACTACCTAAATAAATGTTATTTTATTATAGATTTGTAGAATTCTAAAAAACAGATGTCAAAAAAGCTTTTATTACTTTTTTTAATTGTTGGTCAAGTTCTATATAGTCAAACTATAAGAAGTTTTTCTAACGAATTTTTGAATATTGGTGTTGATGCATCTGCCTTTGGGATGGGAAAAGCTGTTACAGCTACTTCTAACGATGTAAATTCAATATATTGGAATCCTGCCGGACTCGTTGGGCTAACCGATTATCAAGGGGCATTGATGCATGCTGAATATTTTCAAGGTATTGCTAAGTATGATTATGTCGGTTTTGCCAAGCCTATTAATGATGAAAGTACGGTTGCTGTTTCCATTATAAGATTTGCTGTTGATGATATTTTAAACACTACACAATTGATTCAAGAAGGACAGATAAATTACGATAGGATCAGTCTTTTTTCGGCAGCAGATTGGGCAGTGAATGTTGCTTATGGTAAAAAACTAATAGTAAAAGATTTAAATATAGGTGTTAATGCAAAAATAGTAAGACGTAAGATTGGAGATTTTGCTTCTTCTATCGGATTTGGATTAGACGCGGGAATTCAATTTCAACGTTCTGACTGGAAATTTGGATTAATGCTCCGCGATATAACCACAACTTTTAATGCATGGTCATTTGATCAAGGTGAATTAGATAATATCATAGCTATTTATGACACCTTAAATGATGAGATCTTAAATGATGGTAATCCTGATAATGATGACGAGATCATACCAACTGTAGTACCTGAAAAATTAGAAATTACCAAACCAAAAATGCAATTAGGTGTGGCAAGAACGTTTAATATCAGTAGAGATTTTAATGTTTTAGCAGCATTAGATCTCAATATGCGTTTTGCAGAAACCAACGATATTATTTCTACTTCTTTCGTTAGTATAAGTCCGGCATTTGGCTTTCAAGTTGATTATGCCAATATAGTATTCTTAAGAGGTGGTATTAACAATCTGCAGAACAAAACAAATTTTGATAATAGTAATTCATTAATTTTAGAACCTAATTTTGGAGTAGGATTTAGTTATAAAGGAATTCAAATAGATTATGCATTGGCCAATATAGGCGGAGCCAGTGGTGCATTATTTTCTAATGTTTTTTCTTTAAAAGTGGATTTTAGTTATTTCCGTTAAAAAAAACATTATGTCTCGTTGAATGAAGTTAAGAACTAAATTAATTGGACAAACGTCTCGACTGCGCTCGACGGGACAACCTAAATCAAATTGATCATTTTGAAACAAATAATATTTTTTTTCATATTTACTATCCTAGCATATGCCGGTTATTCCCAGCAAATAAAACTTTCGCCACAAGCAGAAATTAGTATTATCACTGTTGACCAAGGAAAAGAACTAAATGATACTTGGGGACATAGTGCAATTAGAGTATTAGATAAAACAAATCATATAGACCAGGTATATAATTATGGTGTTTATGATTTTGATACACCAAATTTTTACACCAAATTCGCTCGTGGAAAATTGCTCTATGATCTTGGAAGTTATCCGTTTCATTATTTTTTAAAAAGCTATATAAAGCAGAATCGTGCTGTTATTGAACAAATACTACAATTAACTTTGATACAAAAGCAAGAATATTTTGATTTTTTAGAGAATAATGCCAAACCTGAAAATAAAAAATATTTATATGATTTTTTCTTTGACAATTGTGCCACTAAATTAAGAGATGTTACAACCGAAGTACTTGGGGATAGCGTAAACTATCAGGATGAATTATTACAAGATACTTTTACTTTTCGCGATTTAATATATCAAAAACTGGAATACCATCCTTGGGGTACATTCGGTATTGATTTGGCGTTGGGTTCTGTAATTGATAAAAAAGCAACTCCTAAGCAATATACTTTTTTACCAGAATATGTTTTTAAAGGATTCGAAAATGTTATGATTCTTCAAAATGGCAAGGAAGTTCCTCTTGTCAAACGGACAACAATTTTATATGAACAAAAAGAAGAAATGGTGCAAAAATCATTCTTTACACCTTTATTTTTATTTTCAATTATAGCATTCTTAGTTTTATGGATTACCAATCATGACCATAAAAAGAAAAAACGAACCAAATGGCTAGATTTTCTGTTGTTTTTTACAACGGGTATTACGGGTTTAATTATCTTACTATTATGGTTTGCTACAGATCATTCTGCTACAGCAAATAATTATAATATTTTTTGGGCTTTTTTACCAAATTTATTCCTGGCATTTCCATTATTGAAGACAGCATTAAAACCTTGGCATAAAAAATATATTCTATTTTTAATATTACTATTGGTACTTACGGTAATTCTATGGATAGTAAAGATCCAGATATTCTCAGTTGGCTTAATTCCTATATTAGTATTATTGGCTGTAAGGTATGCGTTTTTATATCGATATAATATCAAAAATTAACTCAAGAATTGTAGTATCGAGTCTATTATTTTTTGCGAACGCACTAGCTTATTCTCATTCTGAACTAACCTTATCTAACGTTTCATAGACAGAGTTATTCGAAATATATTCAGGTACTATCTCTTTAATTGAAGAAACTATTTCAAGATTGTCCATATTATCAAGTAGTGAAAGTCTTTGTATTTTGTCTCTAGCCGAATTACAATCAAAAGGACTTACCTTAGCTATCATAATTTTTTCATTATAGGTTGGTATCGTATTTTCCTTAGAACTTAATAGCTCTTCATACAATTTCTCGCCAGGTCTTAGTCCAATTATTTTAATGTCAATATCTTCCGGAAAACGCAATCCTGAAAGGTGAATCATTTTTTTAGCAAGATCATAAATTTTAACTGATTCCCCCATATCAAAAACATAAACCTCTCCTCCTTTGCCCATTACACCAGCTTCTAATACCAAACTACAAGCTTCAGTAATAGTCATAAAATAGCGGGTAATATCATTGTGGGTAACTTGAATTGGCCCTCCTTCCGAGATCTGTTTTTTAAACAAAGGAATAACAGAACCATTTGATCCCAATACATTACCAAATCGAGTAGTAATAAATTTCGTTTTTCTTTGAGTATTTAGACAACTCGCATAAATTTCGGCTACACGCTTAGTTGCACCCATTACATTTGTTGGGTTTACCGCTTTATCAGTAGATACCATCACAAACTTTTCAACATTGTTTTTCAATGCTAAATCCATTACAATTCGCGTTCCATAAATATTAACTTTAACTGCCTCATATGGATTTTCTTCCATTAATGGCACATGTTTATAGGCTGCAGCATGGAATACCAATTCGATACTATATTTCTTAAAGATTTCACTCATACGAAGCTCATTTCTAATATCGGCTACCTCAATGGAAAAATTCTTGACATTCTTCCTAATAAAACTTTGTTGAACATCATATAGATCAGATTCTGCCTGGTCTAATAATATTATATGTTTGTAATTATAATTAGCTACCTGATGTGCAATTTCAGACCCAATTGAACCTGCTGCACCTGTAATTAAAACCACCTTTTCATTTAATTCTTTCTGCAAAATTGGATTACTTATCTGAATTGGCGCCCTATTTAATAGATCTTCAATTTTAACTTCTTCAATCTGACCAATACTTAGATCACCATCTATCCATTTATCAATAGGAGGCACTATTTTAACTTTTACTGGTAATGACAACATTGAGTCGACAATCTCCATTAAACGATAGGGTTTGATATTTTGAATGGAAACAATTATTTCTTGAATGTTGTTCTTGGTAATATAGTCATATGTTATGGCCGTTGGTTTGAATACTTTAAGTCTATTGTATTTTTTACCTATTTTTCGTTTGTCATCATCAATAAATCCCACTACTAAGTTTGAAGTATTATTCAAATCATTATTGATAGTTGCATATGTTAACAATCCTGCATCCCCAACTCCATAAATAAGTGTTTTCACAGGTGCTTTATATCGATTTAACACTCTGAATATTACTCGTTTAAAAATATACCTACTTGCTATAAGTGCAATAATGTTTAATAAATAATGTATAGTTATTACTGAATACGGAACCGCAAATCTTATTGTAATATTAAACTCTCTATCCATTTTAGTAATAACTGCTAAAATGAAGAAAAGAATGGTTACTCCATAGAAAACATTAAGGGCATCTTTAGTTCCTGTTTGTCTTACCGTACCCTTATATGAGCCAACTATTAAAAAACTTAGTATCGCTAAAACTGTAACTAAACCTATTTGTGAGAAAAAACCAAATTGTTGGAAGTTCAATTCAAAGTTAAAATTGATAAGGTAGGCAATAAAAAAGGTTTGTAATACTATAGAAGTATCTATCAACAAAACTACCCATCTCCCAACTGAGGCATTGGCTCCCTTTAAAAAAAATGACTTTAACATTATAATAATAACAATTATATCAGCAAATATCCTGATAATTTTTCACCCTTTTATATTAACAAAGGTCGTAAATCTAAACGAAAAAAGCACAAATAATAGTATTTATGCTTAATAAATAAATTATATTTAGTTAGTCCGTCAGAAGGACATAACATTAGATTTAATATGTAATACCACCCTTTTTAAATCACTTTCAGTTAAATTTGAACCACTTGGTAAGCACAAACCTCGTTGAAACAAGTCCTCTGAAGTACCATCAACATATGCTGGAAATTCTTGAAAAATAGGTTGTAAATGCATGGGTTTCCACAGTGGTCGCGATTCAATATTTTCTTTTTCTAAACCAAGTCTGATACTTTCTCTGGTTTCATAGCTATTGGTTATGATCGTAGTCAACCATCTATTAGCATAAAACCCTTCCGGTTCTTCAACAAAAGTAATATTTTTAATGCCTGCTAATTCTTTTTTATATAACTCAAAATTCTTTCTTCTGGCTGACACCCTATCATCTAATACTTCTAACTGGCCTCTACCAATACCAGCTAAAATGTTTGACATTCTATAATTATAACCTATTTGAGAATGTTGATAATGCGGAGCTACATCTCGGGCCTGTGTTGCCAAGAAAGTAGCTCGATCACAATAATCGGCATTATTAGAGATCATAGCCCCGCCACCGGAGGTTGTAATAATTTTATTACCATTAAATGAGAAAATGCCGATTTCACCGAATGTTCCCATTGCCTTTTCTTTGTAGGTTGCACCAATAGCTTCAGCTGCGTCTTCAATTATGGGAATGTCATACCTTTTAGAAATTGCCATGATCTCTTCCATTTTTGACGGCATACCATATAAGTGTACTAATAATATGGCTTTGGGCTTTTGGCCTTGTTCAGTTCTGGCTTTTATTGCTAATTCTAACAATTCCGGACTCATATTCCAAGTATCTCCTTCAGAATCTACAAAAATGGGAATTGCTTTTTGATATCGAATTGGATTAACGGTTGCTGAAAAGGTAAAAGAAGAACAGATTACCTCATCATTTTCTTCAATACCCAATAAAATCAGTGCTAGATGAATAGCAGCTGAACCAGAGTTTAATGCTGAACAAGCTTTAACACCTGTATAATTGCAAATATCTTGCTCAAACCCATTAACATTGGGACCGAGCGGTGCTACCCAATTAGTATCAAAAGCTTCTTGCACATATTTTTGTTCTTCACCTGTTAAATGAGATGGTGACAACCATATTTTTTTTCCCATTTTAAAATTTTACTTCATGTTTAATTTTTTATAATTCCTATAGCATCAGGTAGTTAAATAGAAAAAATACCATCGATATATAATCATAAAAAAAATATGAATTTTGAATGACAATTTAAGATTAATTGATAATATTTCAAAATTGAAGAATTAAATAATTTAATTAGTTTTTAACGTTATATAATTTATATTTTTGTTTGTAAATTTAACATATGATACCTTTTTCACCTCCACATATAAATCAAGAAATTATCGATGAAGTAGTTGATACATTAAAATCTGGTTGGATCACTACTGGACCTAAAACAAAATTATTTGAAAAACAACTCGCAGCCTATTGTGGAGTTTCTTCTCTACTATGTGTTAATTCTGCTACTTTTGGTTTAGAGCTAGTTTTAAAATGGTTTGGGGTAACGAAAAACGATGAAGTAATAATACCTTCCTACACCTATGCTGCAACTGCCAATGCAGTAATTCATACAGGAGCAACTCCTGTAATGGTCGATTGTAATGCTGACGACCTTAACCTAGATATTTCAAAAATAAGAGGAGCCATCACTAGTAAAACAAAAGTTATAATTCCAGTTGATATTGCTGGTTACCCCGTTGATTATAATGAGCTAAACGAATTGGTTAAAGAAGATGAAATTATACAAAGTTTTGAGGCATTCTCTGATATTCAAAAAAAATTAGGGCGAATACTCATTTTATCTGATGCAGCTCATTCATTTGGAGCCAACTATCATAATAAAGTTTCGGGTAGCTTAACAGATATCTCAATATTTTCATTTCATGCTGTCAAAAATCTAACGACAGCCGAAGGTGGGGCTATTGCACTTAACCTACCTTATCCTTTTGACAATAAACAAGTCTATAATTATTTGAATATATTCAGTTTACATGGACAAAATAAAGACGCATTGGCAAAATCAACTAAAGGTAACTGGCGTTATGATATACTAATGCCGGGTTACAAAGGAAACATGACAGATATTTCAGCCTCCATAGGTCTGGTTGGATTAAAATATTATGATTCAGTAAATTTAGTGAGGAGAAAACAAATATTTAATACCTACCAATCAGCATTTTCTAAATTTGAATGGGCCGAAACACCCATATTTAAAACTGCATCTAAAGAATCATCCTATCATTTGTATCTGTTAAGAATTAAAGGGATTAATGAAACAGAGAGAGATAAAATAATTCAAGAAATATATGAGAATGATGTTGCGGTCAACGTGCATTTTCAACCACTCCCTATGTTAACTGCTTATCAATATTTAGAAAATAAAATAGAAGATTATCCAAATAGTTTTCACAATTATGAAAGGTTAATTAGTTTACCAGTCTATCAGGATTTAACAGATAAACAATTAACTGTCATTATAAATGTCGTAACTAAAACCGTAGAAAAAAATCTATAAAATGAGTAAACGGTTATTTGATATTTTATTTTCAACATTTGGCATTATATTGATTTCTCCATTAATCGTACTCATTATAATTTTAATTAAAATAGACTCAAAAGGGACTGTTTTTTATATGCAAGAAAGAATTGGTGAAAATGGAAAGAAATTTAAGATCTTTAAGTTCAGAACTATGATCACTAACGCTTATAAATCTGGTTTATTAACATTGGGTGACCGTGATCATAGAATAACCAAGATCGGGAGAATATTACGAAAAACAAAGTTGGATGAAATTCCACAATTGTTTAATGTTTTTATTGGTGAAATGAGTTTTGTCGGCCCCAGGCCTGAAGTAGAAAAATATGTTGATCTATATTCAAAAGAGCAACGTGAAATTTTACAATTAAAACCTGGTATTACGGATTATGCCTCGATAGCTTATATTGATGAAAGCATACTATTAGGTAAGGCTGCCGATCCTGAGAAAACATATATTGAAAATATTATGCCACATAAAATCGAACTTAATAAGCAATATTTATTGAAAAAATCTTTATTTTATGATGTGAGAATCATAATATTAACCATTTTCAAGATTTTCAGATAACTTACTTAATTCAATATTTTTAACCATTCTAATATGGTTTTCAGAAGCTCTCAATATTTCCCATCCATTCCTTTCATAAGATCTAATTGCTCCTTTATTTTGTGCTTTTACAGATAATTCTAATGTGCTAAAATTCATTTCGTTTGCTTTTCTTTCAAACTCTTTTTGTAAAATGCTACCATATCCTTTTTTATGATATTTAGGATCAACACCAATAACAAGTAATCCGGCATAAGGGTTTACTTTTATAGTATTTTCTTTAGAGTTATAAACCTTTATCAATCCAATCTTTTTAAAAATATTCGTTTTTAAATATGAAAAATTTTTAAATATTTCAGGATGAAAGATAAGCCAAGGTCTAAAAATTAAAGATTGAATTGCTCTGTTAAAACTATATCGCATCATTGCTGCTGAGGGTCCGGCAGATTTATAATCATTTATTGTAACTCCTCCTAAATAACCTATACATTGTTCTTCTTTTTCTATGTGAAATAGAAAATTATTTTTGTTTGATATAAACCACTCTAACATTTTTTCACAATAAACTTGACCTAATTTAGAAGAATACGATTTTGGGAATGCTTTCCGATGGCATGATGCTATTTTCTTTAAATCGTCATAAGTACTTTGTTTAATCATGTCTTAAAATTTAAAATAATTCCACGTATTGATCGCTTAAATAATCAAAATTGTGGTATTTCTTTACATATGTATAACCTTTTAACCCTATTTCCTTTCTTTCATTCTCAGGCATATTATAAATTTTAATAATGCCATCATTTATCGCTTGGGCATTTTCAGGTTCTACAATAATTCCACAACCTGATAACTCAACAGGATCTTTTATAAAATTAGAAGATTCTAAAATAATTTTTTTAGCCAGCATATAGTCGAAATATTTATTATAAGATACGCCATGGTCATAAAGTGGTGAATTGTATCTCCCTACATAACATACATCAAAATATTTTAACATGTTCTGCACTTGAGATTTTTTAATCTTTGGAATAAAAGTAATATTATTAGAATCTTTGGTCTGAATTTGAAATTCTTCTTTTAGATATCCATCACCCACTAAAACAAAATGAATATTCTTATTGTTCTTCATTAAAATGGCACAATCAATAAAAAACTCCATTGTGTTGGCAAGTCCAATTGTTCCGGCATAACCAACAATAAACTTATCTTTTGGTATAAGGCTAATAGTTAAATCTGATAAATTCTCATTTTTTATAAGATTTTCATCTATTCCATTAGGTATATACTTAAACTTATTAGGTTTTTTAGATATTCTATTTACATAATTATATGCATTTGGAAGTAGAGAAACTATATTCTCAGATTTTCTATAAGCAAATTTTTCAATTAGTTTTAAAGTAGCAATAAAAGGATTTCTGGTTGAATACCCCTTCAAATGGATTGGAGTTTCAGGCCATAAATCTCTTATTTCAAAAATTAGCTTAGCTTTATTGATCTTTGCTTTTACATAGGCTGGAAATACCGAAAAAATTGGCATTGAGGAAATAATTATAACTGATGGGCATCCTAATTTTTTTTTATTTAAAAAAAATAATTTACTAGTAAATAATAGCATATATAAAAACTTAAATATACTGTTAGGATTGTATTTTGGTATCTTTACCCAACAAAAAGTAATTCCTTTTTCAACTTCTTCAATAGTAAAATTTTTCCCTTTAGTAATAGGTTGATCTATAAACAAATGATTATAGGAACCTGAAATTATTTTAACTTCATATCCTTTTTTTACCCAATATTTTGACAAAAAATGGTGTCTCTCCCCCCATCCAGAATCAGACTTACCAGCAAATTGATTGATAATCCAGATGGTATTTGACATTCTTAAAATATTTATTTCAAGTATAAATTAAAATTGCTATTTAACTCTTCAACAGCTTGATTAAAAGTGATAAATTCATACTTTTCACCTTTTAAGCTATCAACTAACCAAAGAAACCATTCTTTGATAACCGGAAAAGCATCCGAAAAATAAGTATCATGAAAATTTATTACGAAGTAAGCTAAATTATTTTCTTTTGCAATTTCAAGTCGTTTTAAAGTATTTTTTTTCCAGATATTTATATCTTGATTTAACTGGGCGTGTTCGACCAAAGAGGCATCCATAATACTGATAGGGATTTCCCACATGTTATTTATTCTAAATGGGTGCATGATACTATCTATGGAAGAATCAAATTTATAACCTTGTTGATCAAATAAATTATGTGAATATCCACTTAGTCTTAAATAATGTGTTCTTATCCCATATGGATTGATATTACTAAGTTCTTTAAATCTTTTATTTTCTATTTCAATTTGGTTTTTTTCTTTAAAGGCTATACCATGAACACCAACCAAATGACCTTCTTTTAATAATTCTTGAATAAAAGGTTTTGTTTGCTTATAATTATATGACAGATGAAGGGCATTATCCATTCCAAAGAAAAAATTCGACTTAATATTTTCTTGGTTAAAATATTTTATAAGCTCCGGTATTCTGTGAATTCTTCCCCAGCACTTTAACCTTTTTAGATACAGTTGTAATTCTAATTTACCGGCAACAAATCCCTTTGTATTTCTCAATAGAGTGCCGGGTAAATATAAATCTTTAAAATAATGTTCATACCAATATAAATGATCTATATCGTGGGATAGAATAATTTTCATTTAATCTATAATTATAAAAATATTAAATTGAAATATCATATATTTTTTCCAATGCGCGTATATTGACAAGGTTCCACACTAATCTTCTGTCTTTTATTTTTTCGATATTAATTTTAAAAAAGTCTTCAACACTACTTGCTTTAGGATAAAATTTTACTATTTCCCAAGAATCATCAGAGGTGTCAAATCCGTTTTTATTTTTTCTCCAAGCAAAATCCTTTAACCCAAAATCATCTAAAAACTCTCTTAATAAATATTTACTCCAATAATCTTTAATTAATGCGTCGTGATCAATACTCAAAGCTCCTTCAATCACTCTATAATCTAAAAAAGGCAACCTAACTTCAACACTATTTGCCATAGAACTTTTATCACCGTAATTAAGCAGTCTTCTTAATTGAAATTTTGTTATTTCGTTTATTCTCAATTCGCCCTTTTTTAGATCACTACAAGAATCTTTAAGATAATTTGAATTAATATATCTTTTCAGTAAGTGGTTAGTCTTCAAACCAAAGGTCCTTATATTTTTAAGTTTCCTGATAATTGGATATCTAAAATAAAACCAATAAAAAGCACTAATAGATTTTGACAATCTTGTTTGATTTGAAATTCGTTTAATTCCACCTTTTAAAAAGAATTTTACCAGATTATCGGAAAAAAGATATCGTTCATAACCAATAAAAACTTCATCTCCTCCTTGCCCCTCTAAAACGACTTTTATACCTGCTTCTTTCATCAATCTATACATTAAAAACTGAAGAACCATTGAAGGCCCTTGGAATGGTTCTTCTTGATAATAAAAAACTTCATCTAATATTGATAACAATCTGTCTTTGTTGGGAGTAACTCTTGTATATTGGTTATTAGTAAATATATTTTTATATTTTAATGAATATTCAGTATCAAAATCATCTGCTGAATCTCTTAACATTGAAAACACATCAATCCCCTTCCCGTTATTATTTTCCTGCATTAACCTGGTTATTAAAGTACTATCAACTCCACCGCTCAAGGCCGAAGAGTAACCAACATCACTTCGCATCCTCAGTTTAACACTATCTGATAATAATGATTTTATTTCATTGAAATTAGTCTTTTGTTTTCTTTTTAAAGTATAATATTTTTCCGTTTTGATTTTGTTTTTTAAAGCATTGTACTCTATAAAACTGCCAGGTTCTAACTGCATTATTCCTTCATAAAATGTTTCATCAGAATAATTAATAATATTCTCTCTGATAAAACTGGCTAAAATATGTTTGTTCCATTTAATGTTGAAATTCTTATCAAGTAAAATTGGTTTAATTTCAGAGCATCCAACAAATGAATCATCATATAAACTATAATAAAAAGGTTTAATTCCAAATCTATCTCGCCAAATAAAGATTTTTTTACTTTCTGTGTCATAAATTGAAATCACGAACATTCCATTCACACGGTTTATAAAGTTTAAACCATATTCTTTAAACATTTTTATTATAACCTCTGTATCACTCTCGGTATCAAATGCGTAACCTTTTTCTCTTAATATTTCTCGTTCTTCAATATAATTAAACATTTCACCATTATAAGACACAACATAATTTTCAAAAAAGAATGGTTGATTTGATGCTTCATTCGTATCTATTATACTTAACCTTACATGACCTATATAAACATTTAAATTATTATAAAACCCCGTATTATCCGGTCCTCTATGCTTAATTAGCTCTAAATATTTCTTTGTTCTTTTCTCTGTCCAATCCTGGCCAGAACCAATTACTATTCCACACATAAATTTATCTAAATAATAGAATATCTCCTTTTAATCAATTTGTTATCGCTTAATCAATACTTACAAAACTTGTTTTAACTTCTTCATAAATTTCAGAATAACTTTTTAAAAAATTTGTATTATCATATTTTTTAATATTTTGTTTAGCTTCATTAGCTGATTTAATTATAATTTCAGGTTTTGATATTATTTTTTTTATTGCAGCTACAATCTCATTTTCATTATTAGGCTCAACTAAAATTCCGAATTTTTCATCAACAATTTCCGGAATACCTCCTATTTTAGTTCCTACAATCATATTTTTATAGGCCATCGCCTCAAATAGAACGTTTGGTGTTCCTTCAAATAGAGAAGGGATTATCACTACATTAGCATCTATTAAATGCTTTTTCACTTCAGATTTTGATATTTCACCAATTATTTTAAATGAATCTGGGTAGTTAATTTTTGAATCGCTAATATATTTAATTGCATTCTTTGAATTTGGACCTCCAAAAAATAATTTTGCACTAGTTAAATCTATAGTTGAATCTAATTTTTTCCATGCGTTTATCAAAGTGACGCCTCCTTTTAGATTATCATGAGGATCTCCATAATCACCACTAACTAGTCCTCCTAAATATAAAAATTTTAGATCATATGGATAATTTATAGCAACATCTTCAATATTTTTTAAATCAATTCCTCTATAGACTACTCTCATTTTTTTAATGTCATTAAACATACTAGAAAATACTGCCATTAATTGATTTGAATTAAAAACATGGTAGGAAGCTGCGTTAATATATTTTTTTATACTTTTCTTTTTATAATTCTTTGTGATAAAAAAATTTATATCATTTCCTATATATTGAGTTATAAAAGGGATGTTATTTTTTTTTGAAATTATACTTGAAGCATAAGAATTTAACCCTCCTCCTACACTATGAATAACATCTATTTTTGAGGTATGCTTTGAAAATATTTTTATTATTTTTTGTAAAAACAAGTAATTTAAGTCTATACAATCAAAAAACCTGTTAGTAAATAATGGTGTAGATAAATATAAAATAGGTATTTCATTGAAAGTGTCCCTCTTAAAAAATTTTCTACCCGGCTTCCATGCTCGAATTCTTAATATAGTGATAGTATGCTTTCTACTCAATAAATTAGCTGCTACCAAATTAAAAACACTTCTACTTGGATTATCTTTTGAGGGAAAGCCTGTTACCACTAACAAAATTCTCATAACCAGTTATCTTTAATCCATTCTAATTTTAAGTTTGCCGTTCTATTTGTATAATAAAATCCTTTTTCAAAAACCCAATTACTTTCTTTTTCATTCCATAAGTACCTGCCTTCAAACTCGCTGGTCTTCTTTTTCTTAGGCCCACCCCATACAGAATGAATTTCATTTATTAAATAATCACCTTGTTCTGTTTCAAAATAATCTATGTTAATATTTGGAACATCAAACATATTACTAATTTCTTTAGTCTTGTTTAATAATTCAATTGAAGGCTTCGCCCAATCAACATTTCCTGACCCGCTGTGAAAATCTCCGACTTTATGTTTTAAACGGCAGATGTAACTATCACCAACTCTTACCATTCTCCATTCTTTAGCATTTGGAATGTACTTTTGAAATATCACATATCCTTGATGCCTATCATAAAGGCCCCTGTTTTTTAGATTTATCCCTTTACTGAATGCTTTTTTAACTATCCTTAAACCTTGGGTTTTTGAACGAATAATTATTACACCCGAGGCTGTTGCCCCTTGATCTGTTTTATAAACTATTGGAAAATTAGTATTTTCAATAAAAGACAATGCTTCAGTTTTATTGAAAAATACATCCGTTTTTGGATGTGGTAAATTATGTACTAATAACCAATCCCTAGTTTTTCTTTTACTTTCATATAGCCATAAAAGATCGAATGTTGGATATATTTTCTTTTTTAATTCATGATTAAGTATTTGTAATCTCTCATCCCAAAATTGTTTTTGAATTGGTTTATAAATAGTTGGCCATACCAGAAATATATCGCATCCACTATCTTTAATTTTAGCAATCCAATTGCTAGGTCTAATATCAATAACTTTATAATTTATTTTTAGATCAATACATGCATTTTGATAATACTGATGCTCATAGGCTATATCATATAGGATACCTATTACCGGTTTATTAGTGTCAAATATCTTTTCAAATTCTTCATGAGTTCCTATATACGGATTTCTATCTCTCCATTGTTTTTCCATATAAGAATCATATATAAATTTTTTTATATTTGTACGTATTGACGTCCTTATATTCATTTTATACTTGTTTTATTAGAGTATTAAGTGCATAAGATACCATAAGCATATGGTCCTTCTTTTTATTTAGTAACAGATCAAAATTAATATCTTTATCATTGAAATTTTTCTTAAAATCATGAAAAACACCATATTCAAATTGTGATAAATCAACATCTTTTTTGTTAACTGTTTTAATTTTCCTGATCGATGCAAATGAAGGTAGTTTAACCAAACATCTAATTTTATTTATAATTTTGAACTTGAGTGGAATATGAGAAAAATTATAACCATAACCACTTTTTATTTTAGCTAGTTCTGGTGATGCCTTATTTATCATTTCAGACTCATATTCGCCTCCAGAACCATGAAACCTAATTGTTTGATAGCTATAGTTAATTAAGTTAATATCTGTAAATGGCGAATAATAATTAGCATATTGGTTTTCTATAGAATTTCTTATTCCATGCCAATCGCTTAAAAAGATGTTACCATAGAATTTTTTTCTATCTTCAAAATTAATTTTCTCTGAATTTACTCCTAAATCAATTCTTATTTCCTTTTTAATATTTTCTATAACCTCTTTCTTATTTAAACAAGATTTTAAATTACCACCAAATAAAAACTGGTCAATCCAAAATTCCCAGGAAAGAGGAATTCTTGGCTGATGGTTATAGTTTCTAAAAATTTCACCACCAACACCTGAAAGGTGTAAATCGGTTTTGTCTAATAATTTGTCTCGAAATTTTTTTGTATAATCATTTTTAGAATATTGTAATAGTGTGCCACATTGACCATCAAAAAAAAGAAATGCTCTGTAATAAATATTTTCTAGATCATTTTGTGTATCAATCTCATTTGTTTTTATTATTTCAATTTTCTTTTTTAATTCATGAGCAATAATTTTAGCAATTTCAAGATCTTTATCCTTTGGCTTATAAAATGTAAAAAAGCTTAACTTATTACCTAAGATATTTTTGTCGATAGTACCAAGCAATAATCTACTATCATGACCACCAGAAATACCTAAAGATATTTTATTATAACTTTTTAGTTTTGGGTTTAATGTGTTTTGTAATTTTTTTATAGAAGTTCTGATACTCTTTGATAGATCTCTAGTTTTTATACTCTTTTCAATTAAACATCGTAAACGAGTATACTCAATATTTTTTGGTAAATTATCATTTAGTTTTATCCTTTCAATACTATTTATAAATGTTTTTTTACCAATATTAAATCCTAAAATTAGGTTTTCAGCTATTGCATTATAGTTAATTTGCTCCTTTGTTCTTTTTTCTAACCAAACTAAACTTAGCCATGAACTTGATATTATTTTAGAAGTTCCATCAAAATAAAACCGATTAACAGCATTGGCGTCATGTAGAATTTTAATACCATCTTTTTGCTCATTAAAGAAAACTAATGTAAATGTACCAGTGAGCAACTCTTCATTTAATGTGTTTGTGATAATTTTATCCAATAAAATATCTTTACTATTTTCAAAAGCAATATCATTATACCATAGACTTCCATAGACAAATAATACGTTTTCGTCTTTATCAGTTACATACTGTTTTACACCGTTAAATTTTGGATAATATAAAATATCAAAATTTAAATTTTTAAACTGAATTGGAGTATTAAACTCTCTTTTTTCAAAACTATTAAAAATACTTTTTTTATAGCTACAGTTTTTTGGTAATATTGCGAAGCCTCCCATATTAAATTAATTCTTTATATAAATTAATAGTATTCTTTAGGTCAACGTGATAGCCATATTTCTCTTCAATTGCTTTTTTACCTCTTTCTCCCATTTTTTTAGCTTCTTCAGGATTGTTTAAAAGGAAAATAAAGCCCTCTGCAATTGCTTTTGGATCATCAGAATCTATCAAAATGCCACAATTTGTATCATTAATAACTTTTCTTAATTCGGGAAAATCTGTAGCTACAACAGGTAAACCACAATACATATATTCATAAAGTCTGTTGGGTAAAGTAACTTTATTATTCACATTATTCTCATAAAAAACACAACCACAAAAGGCTTTGGCGGTTCTTTTAAAGTTTTCTTTCCAAGGCAACATCCCTTCGGCTATCAACCTAGCTCCTAAATTAAAATCAATCCTAAAATCATTTATTCTGTTTTTCAGATCATCCTGATATTTACCAACAAACATCATATTTACTGAAGGGTACTCTTCAATTATTAGTGGCAATGCTTGTACCGTTTCCATTACATTTCTTGCATCTGAGTTTGTACCGGATGTATAAACAGTTGGATTTACAAATTTGCTTTCTTTATTTAAATCAATATCTTTAATTCTACTAATATCAACTGTATTCCTAATTTCTAACCAAGGTTTATTAGTGCTTTTAAAAAGTTCATGCATTGATTGTGTAGTAACTGTATATCCAGCAATTTTAGAAATAATTTTTAATTCATAGTTTCTAAATTTCTTTACAAAAAAAGTACTAAAAGCTTTGGTATATTTCCATTGACCAAATCTTGCGGTATAATTTTCATGAATATCATATACTATCCTTGAATATGGTACTCTATTTTTAAGTTTTACAATATGAGGCAACAGATCAGGGTCATGAAAATGATAAATATCCGCTTTAACCCTTATGGCCTTTTCAATAGCTTCTTTTGAAGAGTACCACCTTCTTTTCCAACCAATTCTTTGTTTTATCCAATGAAAATTTACTTCGGTATTTACGGGTAATTCTTTGGGTCTTGTAGCTACCAAATGCACTTCTAATCCTTCTCTTGCAAGACCCAAACATGCCCTTTGATAAATACGGTCATCATTCCAATCATGCATACTAGTAATATGACAAATTTTCATTAAAATTATATGCTTTTTAATACTTTAATCAATTCCTTCATTTATCTCATAAATCTTACTTTTAACTCTATTTACTTCATGTTCAATTAACGCTTGGAAAGAAGCAAAAACCAATATAGAAACAGGGCTTAAAAATGCAGGATGACCCATCCCCAAAATAAGATAACCTACAATAAAAGAGGTCGCAATTATCCCAATTTTATTAGTTCCTTTAAATTTAATTAAAAATTGAATATCCTTAAAGAATAGAAAAAAAATGCTTATATATATAAATAAGCCAATTAACCCCATACTAGACAATATTTCAATAAAATCATTGTGTGACATAATACCCATTGACGAATAACTTGTAAAACTTCCTAAACCAATACCTAGGAAAGGATGATCTATAAAAAACCCAAAACCTTCTGATATCAAATCGGCTCTTACATTTGCACTTTGTTCAACTTCAGTTGCTTCAATTCTTTTACCAAAAGCTGTTTCAGTCAAATAGCCAGTCATAAAATTAGATCCTATAGTAATTACAAATACAAAAAACGAAATCAAGATTAGTTTTAGGCTTTTTTTTCTATTAACTAAAAACAAGGTAATAGCTAATGAGATTGTAACTGCCAAGACACTTTTTCTTGAACCGGTTTCAAATAAAGCTGCAATCATAAACACAATGATAACTATGAAAATTATTTTTGAACGGGTATTTTTGCTGAAATTATATAGAAAGTTAATAATAACTACTCCATAAAACATTGCAAACCCTAAAGCATTTGAGTTTGTATATAGACCGGCCAGTCTAAATGTTTCGTCATCAATGTTTGGAAACATAAAAGCATATATTGCATGAAACAAAAATGCTAAACCCAAAATTAAAAAAAAAGTATATTTATTAGATAAGTATGCAAATAGCCTAATTGTAGTATACCAAATAATTATATTTCCAAGCAACTGTTGTAAATATTTTAAAGTGTCCTCCATGTTAATGGTGTAAAAAATCGACATTGACGCCCATAAAAAGAATACTATATAAATTAAAAGGTAATTATTAAATAGAAATTTTTTTCCTTCCAAAAAAATTACACTTATAAAAATAACAGGAACTAGAATTTTTAATACTACTTGGTTTAACGCAAGGTTAAACAATGAAAAAACAATAACGCCCCATGATAAAAGAAACCAATAAAACTTAGATAAATGGCTTATATTTAACTTCATTAATCTTAACTTTTATTTTTTTTTATTTCTTTTAACAAATTATAATAAAACGATTTCGTTTTCTGAAATCTATATACAATTACAGGTTTCCCCCCCATAGATCTATAAAAATTTGCTACTCCTTTCATATTTGATCCTTCAAAATCAAAATGTAATTTATTTTTATTCGCATATGTAATAGCCAGAAATAAAGATAGCGAATTTGCACTCGATAATATATTAGTTTCTGAACGTACACTAGCGCTAATCAAGTGGTATGCTGTAGTCTTATCAAAAGGACAAAATGTTGCTGCTAAGGGTTTTCCATCACTATCAAATACCGTATTTGTATAAAAATTAATGCCCGAATCAATAATTTTTTTCAATATATCAATATGTGGATTAAATTTAGCTCTAGTTGCCGTCTCCTTTAACAAATAAAATAAATGATCTGTAATTAAATTTGAATTTTCAACAATTTGAATTTCATTATCTTCTTCAAGCTTTAATAATTTTTTCAAATCCCTCTTCTTACCTTTGCCAAGCAATTCAATACCATATTCTTTTTCACAATTTAATAAGTGTGATTGATTTGCTTCAATAGTATAATTTGCATTTTTATAAGGTATTAAATTCGCATCTCCGATAAATAAATTAAAGTCTATTTGTTTATTATCTTTAATTTCATTTAGTAATAAATCTAATACTTCTTCTCTTTCTTTAGAGCCTTCTTTATTACAAACTATAGGTCCAAATTGATAAGTATAAGAGGGGATGTGGTAACTTTTAAGACCAAATTTGTTTATTTTTACCAAGGGTAAAACACCAATAATGTCATCTGAAGTATTTCTTTTTACAACGTGACAAACGTAATTATCACCAACTGAATTTAAAAATTTATACTGATGAAATACTGTTCCATTATCCCAAATAAATTTTTCAACTTCCTCATCCTTAATTTTATATTGTAGTATTCTATATTTACTCATTTTTACCTAATAATTTCAACGCTCTACCTTTATAAGTATGAACTTTATTTATCTTATCAAGATATTCTTTCGATAGTTTAAAGTTATTATAATCACTGATGATACTTTCTAACTTTTTATTTAAATCTTTTTTTTCAACAGGAAAAAATCCTTTTTCAGCTGCTAACCAGCTTTTATAATATTCTTTATTATTGGTAACCTGAACCGTTCTACTACCGGGAATTGCAAAAAATAGAGGGTTAATTGCTTTGCTACCATCATCCTGATGGATGTTAATGGCAATTTTTGATCTAGAAATTTTATTTGCGAAGTCTTTAAAAGATAATGTTCTAATTATTTCAACATTATTTTTAATTAATATTTTCTTAGCCCTATCATCAAGGTTTGATCCAATAAATTTAATGGTGAATTTATCTCCTAATTTTGAAGCTTCTAAAAAATATGCAACCCTATTTGAATAAAACTTAGTATCACAATTACCAAAAAGTAAAATATCAATATTCTTTTCATCTGATATTTTATAAATAGTTTCATCAAAACCCAGCGGTAACCATTCTGAATTTTCTATAAATTTCACATCATCTCCATCTTGAACAAAAACTTTATCAACGAGGTCTTTAACAGATAATTGATGTGGAAACCTTTCAACAGAATCTGTGGTCCATAATATTTTTGAAGTTGAATTCATTTTTTTAAGGAGACTCTTAGACTTTTGAGTCGCTTTTTTTCCTTTAATAATAAGTAAGATATCAAAATTTGCTTTTAGATGCTCAGTAAAAATATTATCTATTTGCTTATTAAAATTTTTAGTTAAAAACCTATCCTGGGTTTTAAAAAATTTCCATTTAATTCTTTGATATAAAGAAACCTTATCTATTCCATAAAAAAAGCTTTCAACTTCATACCCTAGCGCTTTAAAACCTCCAATGATACCCGCTTGTGGTGCATAAGAATATAATACCGCTATTCTCATTAACTATTTAAAATTTTATTTATGGAATTATTATCTACTGCTCCTGATAAAAAATCAATATTTTCTAATATCAATTTTTCATCCCAATCCCACCATTCCAACTCTAATAATTTTTTAATAATTTCTTTATCAAATCTATATTTTATTACTTTACAAGGGACACCACCTGCTATTGCATAGGCAGGAATATCTTCAGTAACAGTAGCATTTGATGCAATAACTGCCCCATCACCTATCTTAATACCAGATAATATAGTAACACCTGTTCCAATCCAAACATCATTTCCAATGAAAATATCTCCTTTAGAATAAGGCATACCATCTTCAAATTTTCCTTCTAAATTAAACTTGGCTCTAAATGGATATGTAGATACCCAATTTACAGGATGAATTCCTCCAGTTATTAAAGTTACATTAGTAGCAATAGAACAGTATTTTCCAATTGTAATTGCACTATCACTTCCTTTATACCTATCAATACTAATATTTTCTATACCATATGTATGCTTGCCAATGGTCAATGAAGCCATATTTTTTTGAATATTTTGCTTTTCATTGATTATAACTGTTCTTAGTTTTTTAGCAAGCCGAAGTAAAAATTTGTTTATTCCATTTTTTAAGGGATTCATATCACTAATTTATAAAGTTTAAAGCTTCTTTTTGTATTTCTACTTTCGCTTCTTGACCCGTTTTATAATAAAGGTTCTTTTTACTTATTGAAACAGTATCAATATTTTTTAATTGCCCATTTAACTCTTCGGCATTATGCACTAAAGGAACATTACAATATTTATGTAACTCTAAACCATTACCGGCAACTATTGGTAAATTATTTAAAATGATCACAGGCACATCATTCAATATACATTCATTGGCCAAACCACTATTATGAGTGACTAATACATCACACATTTGTACAAAGTTGGGGAATTCAATATTTTTGGGAAGAATAGTTATTGATTTATTGTCAACCAATTTTTCGATGTTTTTGCTAGTTTGTGAAGGATGAATCTTAATATATAAATTATACTCATTCTCTAAACTTAATTGGCCAAAAGCATCTATTTGCTGTTTTATATATTCTGTTTTGATAGGATTAACTGCCAAAACTATATTCTTTTTTATCTTCTGTTTTTCCGTAGTATTCTTTTTTATTTTAGATACTATTGGTGTTCCTGTTATAGAAATCCTATTTTCAACAACTCCCAATTCCAAAAATTGTCTTTTTTGCATAGTTCCCCAAACAAAAACAATATCGGCTATTAAGGGTGTATATCCATAAGGAGGGTTGATTACTCCATGTTGAATTACCAATGACCGAATATTGTATTTATTTGAAACCAAAAATAAAGGAACTGAAGCATTTCCTCTATCATAATCTCCTATTAAAGTTTTTACTTTATTCTTTTGAAAAAAATCATTCCAGAAATTAAGTCTTAATAGATTTATAATCAAATCTAGAAATAGACTTAATTCATTTTTATTAATTAGATTTTTATTCAGTATAGTTTTAAATTTTTGATAGTTACTAAATATCCATTTAACTATATCTTTAAGGTTCTTAATACTAATATTAAAAACTGATGAACTTATAATCGCGTCTTTAGTTCCGCCTACTAAAATTACAGTTTCTTTCATATTTTGAAATGGGCTATAGATTTGATTATGATGATTTTTATCTCCTGATTTATAATATAAAATAATATTATTTGGGAAAATTGGTGTTTTATTTAAAAATGCTCTAAATACTATTTTAATAAATACTAAATAGCTTTTCAACACTTTGGTTTGATAAGCTTCTTTATGTAAAAAACCAAACTCTAAAGCTAATAAAGAACCAATACCAACATCCTTATATTTTATGCTATTCAGATCTTCTTCTAATTTTATAAAATCAGTCATCTTTTAGTTTAAAGAGCAGGAAATAAAGACTCAATGATATTTGTATCAAACTTCCAATTATAACACCTTGAGGGAAATAAACCAGATTGAAATCATTAATATGCAGCATAAATAGTACATAACTTAAGCCTATCACTGCCCCGATAAGTAAAGAAATAAGGTAATATTTTTGTTTTTTAATAACATTATAGTAATTATTCACAAGACCTAAAGATTGCACTACGGGTATAAAAAATGCCCATTGTGCCGCTGCAATACCATTACTGTATTTCGGTAATATTATGGGTATAATATAGGGTAATACTACAGCCCCAATAATTGCAATAACAAATAATAATGAAAATTGAAATATAGTGGGTTTTTTAACCTGAGTTAATATTTCTTTTTTTGTCTGACCTTTTCCTAACTGAATGGCCATTCGAGGATAGACAACCTGACTAAAAGCCGATGGAATTACGCCTATTGCGCCATTGATGATATTTACCAATGCATAATACCCATATTGTAAGGCACCACCAACTGAAAATAGAATATTATTTTGAATAGTACTCCAAAGTGGGCGAACTTGGCCAACAGCATAAATTGGTATTCCCACTTTTAGCAAAGTTTTAAATGAATTTAGATCAATCTTTGGTTTAATTTGAAGGGGTCTAAAATAGTAAAGCAATATAAATCTTACTATTATTAAAATTATTGCTCTTATTAAAAGTCCATAAAAAGTAAAATAATAAACTAGTACAACTGTAATAATATTGATAAATGCAGAAGTAATATTAATTTTAGATAATTTATCAAAATCACTATTGGTTCTATATAAAACAGGTAAATAAGCGTTATTCATAATATGGAAAAAACCAATAATTGCATAAGTAGCATAAACCAATATAAGGTTAAAATCGGCTTGATTATTATAACTTTTTATTGCTAAGAAAGAAAATAATAAGAAAGCAATACTTCCAATAAATAAGCTAATCCAATAGCCAGTATTAGCATAATCTTTTACCAATTCATCATTTCCTTTTCCCAATTGATAAGGTAATTCTCTCCCCAAACCATTAATCGTCCCGATATGGCCAAGCATAATATAACCTAAAAAAATTCCTACTCCTGAAAAAAGCCCATAAATTTCAGGTGCAATTATTCTTACCACTAAAAATCCTGCTATTAACCTTAATACATTGTAAATTACCTGAGCGCTTGCAAACTTTACCAGTACTTTACCAAAATCTCCAACATTCAATTTACTAAGCAATATTTTTTTAATTTAAGAGATCACTAATTAAGCGCATTAATATAAATTTAATTCACTAATCTGACTATCATAAATGCTTCGGCATTATTTTTACCTACAGAAATACCTCTTTGCTGGGCAAGGATTCTTAATGCTTTTGGTGATCTCGGGTGTGGATATTGTCTTTTTTCGAATTCATAATATTCCATACCTTCTATTTTTGCTTTCATATCCTCTTCAGAAACTTCAATAAAGAAATTAGGAATAAAATGTTTTGGATCAGAAGCAGCTCTCCATTCAGTACCAGAGGGGGTCTCAAATGTTACAATAGTATTCACTTTTTCAAATTCCATTGGTCTTGTTGCCGTGATAACAGCGTCAAAAGTACGTTGATGGTCAATATTTACATCCCCTCCGTGATGTGTAAAGATAACCTCAGGTTGAAATTTTTCTTTTTCACTTTCTATAATCTTGATAATATCGAGTAAATCGACCGAATCAAAACGATTATCCGGGAAATCATGTACCCCTATAGATTCATAACCAATTGCCAATCTAGCAGATTCAATATTTTGTTTATGTCTTTTAAGTTTTTCTTGCCATAATTTAGTATCTCTTTTGGCAGATCGAGATGTAAGTCCTTCTCCTAAAATTACAGCTCGTATGGTGCAGTTGCATTCATTAATTAATCTATGCATACTTGCTCCAAGGCCTAATAACTCATCATCCGGATGAGCGACCACAACCAATATTCTCTTATTTTTAAATAATTCTAACATAAACTACTCAATTAAATCATAACTTAATGGTGTTCCTCTAGAAACATTTTTAATAAATTTTTTACCCAAAACATCTTCATAATTCTTTGGGTGTAGACCATGTCCCGGCCTGATGGACCTGATGTTAGAAGAATTTAATACATCTCCATTTTTAACATCCTCGACAATAAATAATGATCTAGCAAATTTTTTACTCTCCTTCACTTTATCAGAAATAACGATTTCTTTCGTACCGAATGATTTTTCTAAATTACGTATTTGTTTAATCATATCTTTAAATTCATTAGGATTGCTTGAAAATTCAGCATCTGGGCCTCCTAATTTTCTATCAAGTATAAAATGTTTCTCAATTACTCTCGCCCCAAAAGCTACAGCTCCTATTGGAACAAGAGTACCTATAGTATGATCGCTCAATCCGACAATACAATTAAATTTTTCCTTAATCGTATTAATTGCATTTAAATTCACTTCTTCTAAAGGTGTTGGATATGAAGAAGTACATTTAAGTAAAATTACATTATCATTACCAACTTCCAAACAAGCTTCTACAGCACATTGTATATCATCTTCTTCGGCAATTCCTGTTGAAATTATAATTGGTTTCCCTTTTGAAGCAGCATATTTTATGAGTGGAATATCGGTAATTTCAAATGATGCTATTTTATATGCTGGGACATCTAACTCTTCTAAAAAATCTACAGCCTCATGACTAAATGGTGAAGAAAAAAATAGCATTCCTTTAGATTCTGCATATTCCTTTAACGGTTTGTGCCATTCCCATGGTGTATAAACTTTGGTATATAGTTCAAAAAATGTTTTACCGTCCCAAATAGTACCTCCTTTAATTTTAAAATAGTCATTATCGCAATCCAAAGTAATTGAATCTGGTTTTGCAGTCTGTAATTTTAAACAATCTACCCCAGCATCAAACATGGCATCAACAGTTTTTATAGCTAGATCAAAATCTTGGTTATGATTTGCCGAAAGTTCCCCAATTATAAAAGCAGGAGCATATTGGCTAATTTCTCTTTTACCAATAAAAATTTTATCCTTCATAATTAATCAAATCTTTATAAATTTCTGGTATAATCGAAACAAAAGGCTTCCCTGTAAAAAATTTCATTCCTCGTCTTCTTAAAAAATCACGAAAATCTTCATCTTCTTTAGATAAATTTCCTGTAATGGTCATTCCTTCAAAATCAAACATTCCGGAATTGGCCTTAAGCAATAATTTTTCTTCATTTAACAAATAATTAAAGTCGATTTTCTTAAATGTTTTTAGTTTATCATATTCTTTTAAAGAGTCTTTAATTATTCGAAGCTTTTCTTCAAAAGATAAAGTTTTCGGATACATATTTTCTTTAATAATTTTTACCGGCATCCCTGCACATAAACTACCAGATGGAAGATTTTTATTGATAATACTATTAGCTCCTATAACTATGTTATCACCAATCTCAATACCAGGCATGACGGTACTTTTTGCTGGTAACCAAACATTAGATCCAATTTTTACTCGTCCAAATTGTGAAGGAAAACCGTCTAATACTGGAGGATAAGATCCATGTGTCCATATATCTACGAATTCTCCAATTCCTACATTATTACCAATGTCTATTCTATAATTAATATTAAGCTTAACATAAGAGCATATCATACATCTTTCACCTATATAAATTTCAGAATCATAATTCATCTTGCCTCCATGTCCAATAATTACATTCGAATCAAAATATAAATAATCTCCAAACTTGGCATTTATACCGGTAATATCGTTATTATTCCCAATATAAGAACAATCTCCAAATGATAAAGTATCGCCAACCAAAAACACATTGTTTGATCCGATGGTAACATTATCTTTGCAATCAAAATTTCTGGCTCTAATTGTATTATTACTTCCTATTGAGAAGTTTTCTCCTACATTAAAGCTTTCGCCAATAAAGTATGAATTATTTCCTAGATCTTTTTTAATTATCATGCTTACCGTTTTTCTGTGTATAATTTGTTAAAATTGACCAAGCCGTTATTTCTATTCAAAATATTAAACCCCAAACTATTAAAAACCTTAAGTGAAGCTATATTTTGTTTTTTGACACTAGCGGTTATTCTTATAATTGGTTTGTTCAATTGCGCTATTAACTTTTGAACGCCATATTCAACTATAAATTTACCATAACCTTTACCTCTAAAATTTGAATCAATTGAATAATCAATTACAAATTCTTCATCTTTAAAATCGAATCTAATTTGCCCAATAGGAGTACCTTTTTGATCTTCGACAACATAGATCTTAGATGTTTTACTTTTTATAATTTTTTTAAACCAATCACTATGTTCTTCAAATTTTATTTTTCTCGGGTTAATTGCATTATTTCTAACATCAGTATCATTAACCCATTCATAGAATAAATTTAAATCTTTTTCTTCTACATTTCTAAATTTAATTATGAGCAATCTAATTAAATTAATCAATCGTTTTTTATTTCCTCCTGAAAATAATTTTGTCTGATTATCCAATTGGTCATGAAAACCCTTTTTAAAACATTCTAGAATTTTGTTTTCAAAATCATTTTCAGACATTTTTGTCATATCATTACAAGAAAAAATTACTTTTTTTTCTTGTAAGCCTTGAAAAATATTTCTTTGATTCTCTACATAAAATCCTGACAAAATTGGCATTTTTATACAACACAATTCATACAATATAGTACTAGCCGGAGCAATAGCAAAGTTACTCTTTTGCATTACTTTTATTAAATCGTTTTCAGATAAGTTTTGATAAACTTCAATTTTAGAGTTTTCCTTACTTAGTTGAAATATTTCATTGTGCGGATAAGAAGCTCCAATAATAATATTAATTTTTTCAAATCGTTTTATTTTTAATAAAGCCTTAGTTACCGTTAAGGTTATATCATAGACGTCTGAACCTCCAAAACAAACCAATGCTGTATCTATTTTATCGATAATGCGTTCTTCTTTAGCTGCTTCCAAAAAAGTAGGTCGAAGCAAAGCATATTTTGTCCCTAGAGCAAATTTTACATGTTGATCTGCTTTATAATCAGAAGGTTTTACCCCAGGACTATGATTTATAACAATATCGGCTTTCTGAATACCTTTAGACAGATCGTCAATATATACTAGTTTATAATTCAGATCCTTGATCTTCTGCTGATATTCTTGGTTAAAATCATATCCATCCAATACAATTATTGTTCTTTTTGAATAATTTTCTTTAAACCAATTGGATTCGTCCTTAAATTTTATTGCTTCAGGTATAAAAATATAATCAAATCCTGAATTCTGTAGAGGGGAAATAGTTGTATCAAATCTTGTTACAAACTCAATCAAATATTCATCTTTCAACATTTCTGCTAATGCAAGGCCACGATAAATATGTCCTAAACCAATCTTAAAATTTCCATCAACACGAATTATGATCTTTTTATTCACCATGAATTATCTGATACTTGATTTCTGCATTCTGCCAATCATCTAAAGTATCAATATCTTGTACTTCTAGTTGAGACAATTCAATTATTCCTGATTTTGTTGTAAATAATGTCTTTTCTTTGATCAAAATCTTTGTTTTTATCCAATAAAACTGACCAGAATCATGATAATGTTTTTCTAAATCTTGTGAACGAGAACTTAAATGCTCAGGATAAGCCATTTTTACACTTAAATCTTGATTTTTTATTAAGCTTCTTTGTATTGGATATGAAAATTCAAGTATTGGAAATACCGAATAAAACTTGTTGTTATTTAATAATTCATACCCCTCTTTGATACGTTTTGAATTTAAAAATGGGGCCGTTGGTAAAATACAGCAAATATTGTCAAAATTTACCTTCCTTTTTTTATATTCATCTACTACTTCAAGAAGAACATCTGCCAAAGTAGCATAATCATCCGCTGTTTTTTCAGATCTAAAAAAAGGGACTATTGCCCCATATTGTACGGCAATTTTAGCGATTTCTTTATTGTCGGTTGAAACCATGACCTCATCAAAAAGTTTACATTTTAGTGCAGCTTCAATAGAGTAGGCAATTATGGGTTTGCCTAAAAAATCCTTACTATTTTTACCAGGAATTCTTTTACTACCACCTCTTGCAGGTATGATTGCTATGTTTTTCAGTTGTTGCATTTATAAACTAACAAATTCTAAAATTCTTTCAATCACAAAGTTTTGTTCCTTTTCCGTCAAAGTTGGATACATTGGCAAACTCATACATTTTGAATAATATGTTTCGGCATTTATCAAAGTAGCACTATCATACCCTATTTCTCGATAATAAGGCAATGTATGAACAGGAATATAATGAATTTGTGCAAATATTTGATGGGCTCTTAAATAATCATACAAGCCTTTTCTATCTTCAACTTCTATTACGAATAAATGGTGTGCATTATAAGAACCTTGAGGAAGACTTTGAAATTTAATCTTGTCTTTAAAGACCTTTTTATAGGTATCTGCAATACTATTCCTTTGTATTACGCCTGTCGTATTTTTAGCTAATTGTGTAATGCCAAGTGCAGATTGTATATCAGTTAATCTATAATTAAACCCTAGTTCTTGCATTTCATAAAACCAACCTCCATGGTTTTCTAACATATTCTCTTTTGTGATACCGTGTGTTCTCAACAATAATAGCTTTTTATAATGCTGTTCAGAATTGGTAGTTACCATGCCACCTTCACCACAAGCTATGTGTTTTACAGGATGAAATGAAAAAATAGCGAGCTCAGCATAATTGCCGTTCCCACAATTATGTTTTATTCCTTTTGAATCTGTAAAATAAGCACCAGGCGCATGACAAGCGTCTTCAATGATCCATAAGCCATGTTCATCTGCTAATTTTTTAAACGCTTCTAAATCTAGAGGTAATCCGGCTAGGTCAACCGGGATAAGTCCTTTAAAAAACCCTTTGGGTTTACTTTCTATTAATTTTCTTGTACTTTCTAATGAAAGTAAATAAGTCTCCGGATCTATATCTGCAAACCATACCTCTCCTCCTGCATAGCGTACACAATTGGCCGATGCAGCAAACGTAATTGGTGTAGTTATCACTCGTTCACCTTCTTTTAATCCCATTGTTAACACTGCAAGATGGAGACCTGCAGTAGCATTATTAACGGCTACCGCATATTTTGACCCTATATATGCTGCAAATTTATCTTCAAACTCCTTTACTTTTGGACCCTGAGTTAAAAAGTCAGCCTGAAGTGTTGCTACAACAGCATCTATATCTACTTGCGTAATGTTTTGTCTTCCGTAAGGTATTGATTTCATTATACCTTAAAATTTGGATCTACGTGTTCTTTAATCAAATCTCTTAGACTATCGATTGTCTCCCAATCACTATTCTCACCTGAATTATAGCTAAAACCTTCTACAACTTTTTTAGCATTAAAATGATTGACATAATCCTCCAGTTTAAAATTGGCTTTTTGAGGAAGTATGGCATAGTATTTTCCAAGGTCCCAGGTATTAAAAGAATCTGACATGGTGATCATCTCTTCATGCAATTTTTCTCCAGGCCGAATACCTACTATCTTTTGTTCACATTCGGGTGCAATGGCGGTTGCCACATCAGTAATTTTATAGGACGGTATTTTCGGGACAAATATTTCACCACCCCAGGCTTTTTCAATAGCGTTAAAAACCATCTCACAACCATCTTCCAGGCTAATATTAAATCGCGTCATTCTATCGTCTGTAATTGGTAACACCCCCTCTTTTCTTTTATCTAAAAAGAATGGCATTACAGAACCATTTGACCCCATTACATTGCCATATCTAACCACAGAAAATTTAAGATCTCTAGATCCTTTGATATTATTTGCAGCAACAAATAACTTGTCGGAAGCCAATTTGGTGGCTCCGTATAAATTAATGGGAGCTGCAGCTTTATCAGTAGATAACGCCACCACATTCTTTACGCCGGTTTGCAGCGCTGCATTGATCACATTTTCAGCCCCTAATATATTGGTCTTTACACATTCCATTGGATTGTACTCTGCCAAATGAACATGTTTCATTGCGGCTGCATGAATCACAATATCAATGCCTTCAAACGCACTTAAGAGCCTCTTTTCATCTCTTACATCACCAATAAAGTATCTTATTGCAGGATATTTTGAATCTGGATACTCCATCGCCATCTGGAAATGTTTTTGCTCATCTCGAGATAGAATCACCAGTCTTTTTACCTTTGGAAAACGCTCCAAAATAAGTTTGGTAAATGTTTTTCCGAATGAGCCAGTTCCACCAGTAATTAAAATTGATTTATTATTTAAATCTAACATAGTATTATTTTATTTATGTCAATTCTACAAAAGAATATTTAAATTTAATTGCTAAAATTTATTCATAGCTTCGCTATTGTCACTCCCATTTCATTATTAAAAACGGGAATAAACCAGCTGTATTGCAACATACAAATATAAATTTTAAATAGTAAAAAGTTGTGGTATTTAATAGTAATATAACTGAAAAATCAACATACTAATTAACAATTTTATAGTGCATAAAAAAGCCAAGGATAATAGATCTCATCTTGGCTTACTACTTCTATAAATATTTTCTACAAATGAGTTGGTAAATGTTTTACGGAATAACATCGATTGTACGTTACATAAATTAACTGGTTAATTCAAATACCAATTATACAACTTTTCAATTCCTTCTTTCAATTCAATATTATATTTATAACCCAAATTTTCTAATTTCGACGAATCGGTCAATTTGCGTAAGGTACCATCCGGTTTTTCAATATTAAAATAAAATTTTCCATTAAAGCCTACTAAGTACTTGATGGTTTCAGCCAATTCTTTTATCGAGATTTCTTTACCTGTGCCTAAGTTGATATGAGTGTTTGTGATCGGTTGTTGGTTGTCGGCTGTTGGCTGTTGGTTATTTATTTTCTGGTTCGTTGGTTGCGACCCTTCGACTGCACTTAGCTTGACAATATCTTTAAAATCAATATTCTCCATTAGATGTACACACGCATCAGCCATATCTTCGCTCCAAAGAAATTCACGCATTGGTTTGCCTGAGCCCCATACCTCGACTTGGACATTTCTAATATCATTATTATCCCTTGACAATGAGATTTCTCCCTTCGGTTCGAAATGACTATCTGCCTGTTTCCGGCTTGATGAGATTTCTCCTCCCGAGGACTCGGGATCAAAATGACCTTCTTTATTTATTAAATGGATTCCATATTTTGCTAAAATCTCTACTATTTCATTT
>Ga0209633_10000210_pt1 | contig 71612 bp, 63 predicted proteins | sample Cruoilmetagenom1_FD_187290 | JGI IMG/M metagenome (GOLD analysis project Ga0209633, IMG submission 187290) | Oil polluted marine microbial communities from Coal Oil Point, Santa Barbara, California, USA - Sample 1 (SPAdes) (version 2) | ecosystem: Environmental > Aquatic > Marine > Oil seeps ... | reverse complement strand
TTCATCCACATAGCGGCCCTCGAGAAAGCCGCGCAGAATCATCACGCCCTTCGAGTGCAGCGGACCCCCAAGTGCGACCTCGCGCTCGATATCGACGACCCGGCCCGAGCCGGTCCGCACCCGGGCCGTGATCCGGTTCGGCCTGCCATAGGCAAAGCTGCCGAGTGCCATCACGCTGAGCCCGTTGATCTGGCCAACGGACGTGCCCTCGGTGGAAACCAGTACGATGCCGCGCTCGATCGATTCCTGGGTCTTCTCGCGCAGCCGGTCAGAGCGGCGAATGCGCTCCTCGATCGCCCGGGTGACGTCCGCCTCGCCAATCACTTTGTGCTTGGCCTCGCCGGCCCAATAGTTGGCCTCCCGAAGGATGTCCGACAGCGCTTCGATCCGGAGCGTGAGCTTTTCCGAGTCGTGCGCCAACCGGGCACCTTCATCGACCAGCCGGGCGACGCCCTTGGCGTCAACGGGTCGCAGCTCGTGGCCCTGGACAATCGAAGCCACCAATTGCGCATAGCTCTCCGAGCTGGCGCTGGTTCGGTCCATGGTGTCGTCGAAGTCCGCAGCGACCTTGAAGAGCTGCGGAAAATCGGGATCCTGGGAGCTCAGCAGGTAATAGAGCACGGGGTCGCCAAACAGCACTATCTTGACGTTCAGTGGAATCCGCTCGGGCTGCAGGGTAACAGTGCTGATCATGCCGAGCTGCTCGGTCGGGGACTCGATGTTGATCTCTTGGGACTTCAAGGCCCGCTTCAGAGCTTCCCAGGCATAGGGTGCAAGGAGCATTTTGCGCGCATCCATCAACAGATACCCGCCATTGGCCCGGTGCAGGGCGCCCGCCTTGATCAGCAGAAAATCGGTAATCAGAGCCCCCATTTGGGGAATGTGCTCGATCCGACCGATCAGATTGCCGAGGGTCGGGTTATCCTCGTCGATGATCGGCGCTCCGGTCGCATCGTCGCTGTCGGCACCGACCAGGATATTCACCATATAGCGGCGAAACCGTACGTCCCTCGAACTGTCGACCGACTGGCTCACCAGCTGTTGTTGCTGCTGCTCGCCCCCCTCGGCGACGAACAGGCCGATATTGCGGATCAGGTCCTGCTCCGCGGCCTTTAGGTATTGCTGAACCCGCTCGATATCGGCGAATTCCTCCTGGACCTCGGACAAGGCCTGGTGCACCGCCACCTCGGCATGCTCCTCGTTCAGCTCGCGGACCGCATCGCGTGCGTCCTTCGCCAGGCGCGGCATTTGCTGAAGAACCGCCTGGAGTTCACCCTGCAGGGATTCGATCTTCTTTTCGATCTTGCTGCGTTCTTCCTTGGGGAGTTCGTGGAATGCTTCCGGTTTCAGAACTTTTCCCTCGGGCGCCGGGGCCATGGCAAAGCCAGTCGGCGTCCTGAGCACCGCGATGTCCTCGGCTTCGGCCTTTTTGTTCAGATCTTCGAGAGCGTCCTCTTGGGCGGCACGGAACTGCTCATCGATGGCCCTGCGGCGGCGTTGATACTCTTCGGCCTCGAAGATGCCTGGAATGCCCGACCGCAATTCGTCGATCACGCGCACCATGGCCTTCGACAGCCGTTGGGCCCGCATGCGGGGCAGCGGGATGGCGACGGGCTGGTACGGCTTGTCGAAATTGTTGACGTAGACCCAATCGCACGGCGCCTCTTCGCTAGCCGCCTTGGGCTCCAGCAGCGTGCGCACGGCATAGGATTTGCCGGTGCCCGTCGGGCCCAGTACGAACAGATTGAAGCCTGGGTCCCCGATATTGGTGCCGAATTTGATGGCGTCCAGCGCGCGGGTTTGCCCAACCATGCTGGTCGAACGCTCGAGCTCGTCCGTTGTGGTAAAGCCCAAGCCCTTGGGATCGCAGCGGCGGCGCAGCTGGTCGACCGGCACGGCGTGGGATTCTACGTTGAGGGTGTCGATCTTCAAATACTCCCGTTTACCCGACGCCCTGCGCCTCCAAACCAACCGGTTGTCCGCGCATCCTAACCGATCAAGCGGCCTTCAGGCACTATCCAATGGGCGCCTTTCCGCCGCCGCCGGTCTCAGGCCCGCTCCAGATAATGCAGGCTGAACAGCTCGCGATCGTCGGTCCAAACCTGCGCCGGCGTCCAGCCGCTCGACGCCGCAAGCGCTTGAAATTCATCGACAGAGAATTTGTGGGAGTTTTCGATGTGAATGCGCTCGCCTTCGTTGAGATCGAAGGTCCGACCTTGCACAGAGATCCGCTGATCTTCGAGGCTCACAATGTAGAGTTCAACGCGCCCAGCCTTTTCGTTGTAGACCGACAGGTGATCGAATTTCGCGAGATCGATATCGCCGTCGAGTTCGTTATTGATGCGGTGCAGCAGGTTGAGAATGAATTCGGCCGTCACACCCTTGGCGTCATCATAGGCGGGCAGCAAGATATCCGAACTCTTTTTCAGATCGACGCCGACGAGGAAGGAGCTTTTTTCACCGAGAAGCGCCGCGGCGTCGCTCAGGAACTGCTCCACGCCCTCGCGGTCGAAATTGCCGATCGTGGAGCCCGGGAAGAAACCAAGCTTAGGCGCGCCGTTGATCCGGTCGGGAAGGTCGATATCCTGGTTGAAATCGGCATGGACCGGCAGCACGTCAAGCTCGGGATAATGTGTTTCGAGCCTATCCGCGGCTTCGTTCAGCGCTTCATCGGCTATGTCGATTGGTACATAGGCGGCGATCTCCTCCAGATGGTCGATCAGGATCCGAGTCTTCCGGCTCGACCCCGATCCAAACTCCACCAATGCACATCCAGGACCCGCCCTTTCGCCGATTTCCGCCCCATAATTCTGCAGGAGGCCGATCTCGGTCCGGGTAGGGTAATACTCATCGAGCTCTGTGATTTCTTCGAATAGCTCGGAGCCCCGCGCGTCATAGAGGAACCGGCAGGGAATCTGTTTGGCCCCGTCTGACAGCCCCTCGATCACCGCATGGGAGAAGTCGTCCTGGATCGTATCCATGGGAAATGCGCCGTTTACGCCAGACACTCAGTCGTCATCCGCCAGGCGGAGGCCGGTGAACTGCCAGCGCTGATGGGGATAGAAGAAGTTTCGGTAGGTCCGCCTGATTTGCCCATCGGGCGTCACACATGAGCCGCCCTTCAGGACGTACTGATTGCACATGAACTTGCCGTTGTATTCGCCGACCGCGCCATCGGCGATTTCAAAGCCCGGATAGGGTGCGTAGGGGCTTTGGGTCCATTCCCAAACGTCCCCGATCATCTGCAGCAGCGAGCCGCCTCCATTGGTTTCCGCAGGCAGCGGACGCAGTGCGTCGTGTCCCAGCATCCGCCCCTTGAGGGCGATCCCACCGGATGCGACTTCCCATTCGAATTCGGTGGGCAGGCGCTTGCCGGCCCATCGGGCGAAGGCATCGGCCTCGTAATAGCTCACATTGCAGACCGGCGCGGCGAGATCCAGCGGCTGTAGGCCGTACAGACCCATTTGGCGCCATTCGCCGTCCGCCTCTTCCCAATAAAGTGGCGCGCGCCAGTCTTCCGCTTGCACCGTTGCCCAGCCGTCAGCGAGCCAAATTGGAGCGTTCCGGTATCCGCCGTCGCCGATGAATTCGAGCCACTCACCATTGGTGACACAGCGATTGGCGAGCTTGAAAGGTCGCAGCAACACTTCGTGCCGGGGTCCTTCATTGTCGAAGGCGAAGCCCTCGCCATCGTGGCCGACCTCGACAATACCGCCCTCGAAGTCGATCCATTCGACCTTTGCCAAGGGTTCGCCGGGCGCCCGCAGAGCGGTTTCCCGGTAAGCGGGTCTCAGCGGCTCTTTCGCGAACAAATTCAAAATGTCGGTCAGCATCAGCTCTTGATGCTGCTGCTCGTGATGGATGCCAAGCTCGATGAGCTCCGCGGCCTTGCCCGGCATATCGTTGTCCTTGCGGGCGAAAAAAGATTTCAGACCGGAATCAACGTGCTCGCGATAACCCCGAACCTCGGCGTTGCTCGGTCGCGTCAGCAGTCCCCTGTTCGGCCTTGGATGACGGGCGCCCTCGGCCTCGTAGTAGGAATTGAAGCAATAGGGAAAACGCTCGTCATAGAGCTGGTATTCATCGTCGAATTGCCGCAGCACAAAGGTCTCGAAGAACCAAGTTGTGTGGGCCAAATGCCACTTGGTAGGGCTCGCATCGTCCATGGCTTGGACGACTTGATCCTCCTCGCTCAATGGGCTTGCAATTTTTCGGGAATGCTGTCGGGTATCGAAAAGTTGGGATTCGAGGGAAGCGCGCGGCGCTCCCCTGGAGGGGTCCGTTTCTTCGGACGCAGACTGATCTAAGGGCATCGGCACCTCCGATTTGGGCGCAGCTTAGAAAAATTGGCAATCAATGGCCACCCACCCGCCTGTTTTTTTTGCTGCACTGCCAAATAATGCGGCAAATAGTTTCTGCAAGCTTTATGGGCGCATGAAATATTCGGAACCACTGCCGTCATGAGCGACCAAGAAACCGAAATGAGGGCCGATGGCCGCCAATCTCCCGCGGCCCACAACATCCAGCGCGGCACCTGCCGGATGCTGCGCGCGCTTGGCCACTCCATGGTGACCGAATTGCCGCTTTCGAGCGGCCATCGGGCGGATATTGTCTCGCTGTCGCGCCAAGGGGAAGTCTGGATTGTTGAGATCAAGTCGTGCCTTGCTGATTTTCGCTCGGATTCCAAATGGAGCGAATACCGCGCCCATTGCGACCGCTTTCTGTTTAGCGTTGATGCGGATTTTCCATTGGCGAACTTGCCGGGGGACGCTGGGCTGATCGTGGCCGACCGCTATGGGGGCGCGCTGATGCGCGAGGCCCCGGAGTATCGGATCGCCGGCGCGCGGCGAAAGGCGGTGATGCTACGCTTTGCGCGCGCCGCCGCGCTCCGGCTGCACGCCATCAACGATCCAGGCTCGCTTGCCGAACCCTGATGAGTGGGTTATTTCGGGGCCCGCTTGGCTAGAATGCGCTGCAATGTGCGGCGGTGCATGTTCAGGCGGCGCGCGGTTTCCGAGACATTGCGGTCGCATAACTCGTAGACACGCTGGATGTGCTCCCAGCGCACGCGATCGGCGGACATTGGCTGCTCGGGCGGCGGCGCCTGGCCATCGGGCGAAGCCATCAGCGCCTTATAGACGTCGTCGGCATCGGCGGGTTTCGCCAGATAATCAACGGCGCCGAGCTTCACCGCTGTCACGGCAGTGGCAAGATTTCCGTAGCCCGTCAGCACCACGGCGCGGGCATCGGGCCGCTGCTCGTGGAGAAACTCGATCACGGTCAAGCCATTGCCATCCTCCAACCGCATATCGACCACAGCAAAGGCAGGCGCCGCCTCGCGAACGGCTTTCAAGCCCTCGTCGACGCTTTCCGCCATGCGGACCTCAAATCCCCGCGCCTCCATTGCCTGGCCCAGCCGGTTCAGAAAGGGCCGGTCGTCATCCACCAGAAGCAGGGAGGCGTCGGCCGGCAATTGGGAGTCGACCGACTCCGCTGTCGTGGTCTTAGTATCCATATCGCTTATTTTAGCCGCGCCCGCCGCAAGGCGCCACTATGCCTTCCTTACTATTGTGCGTTGGCCCCTGTGATATCGATATCCATAGCATCTCGCGGCCAGGTTACTTGCGCGATCGCGCCCGATTCCGGTTTATGGCGGTTTCTGAGCTCCACTTCGGCGCCGGAGCGCTCGAGCAGCGTCTTGGCGATGAAGAAACCCAATCCCAGCCCGAAATCTTCGTCATTTGCGCCATCGCCGTTCTGGCCGGCGGCGCGCGACGTTACATAGGGCTCGCCCAGCCTCAACAGAACGTTGGGTTGGACGCCCGGCCCATCGTCGATGATGCTGAGCCTAATTCTATTCTTGTCCCACATGGCGTCGATTTGGACGCGGCTCTCGGCAAAATCGACTGCATTCTCGACCAAATTGCCGAGACCGAACAACACGGCGGGATTTCTGGGGCTGACCGGCTCCCGGCGCGTGGCCTTTCCGGAGCTGCCCCTCGCAGGTTCGGCCTTGATGCTGATCTCCGGGCCAAGCACCCGGTAGGGCTGGACCACTTCTTCCAGCAGCACGCTAAGCCGGGCATTGGCGTGCATCGGATCGTCTTCCCCCGATTGCCTCGTGAGCGTGGTCAAGATTTCTTGGCAGCGCTCCGCCTGGGATCGCAGCAGCGCGATGTCCTCCACATGGGGGCTGTCTTTCGGCAGCGCCCGCAATAACTCCTTGGTCACCACCGAAATTGTGGCTAGCGGCGTGCCCAGTTCGTGGGCGGCTGCTGCCGCCATTCCATCCAGGGCGGAAAGCCGCAATTCGCGGGCCAAAATCGACTCGGTCGCGACCAGCGCATCGGACATTTGCTGCGCTTCCTTCGCAATCCGCCAGCAATAGAGCGACAGGAAGATGATGCTCGAAATCACCGCGGCCCAGATTCCGATCACATAGGTGACCGGCAACTCGAAGCTCTCGCCCGGATACCAGGGAAGCGGCATGCGGATAAACACTAGCGCCGTGGCAATTGCACCAGCCAGCGAGCCCAGTGAGACGGTGATTTGTGGGGGCTGGGTTGCCGCGGCCACGGTGACAGGCACCACCATCAGGAAGGCAAACGGGTTTTGCAGCCCGCCGGTGAGGAACAGCAAGGCCGCAAGCTGGATCGTGTCGTAGACCAGCATGTTGGAGGCGAAGCTGCTCCGCAGCCGCTCACTTGCCGAAAAACTCACGCTCAGGATGATGTTGAGCCCGGCCGAGAGCGCGATCATCATCAGGCAAGGGATCACCGGGAAGTCGAAGCCGAACCCCCAATAGACAATCACAACCGTGGCCAGCTGGCCGACCACGGCAATCCAGCGCAGCCGCACGATCGTTTCGATTCGCAGGCTGCTGGAATATCTTTCAACGGGCTTCAGGCCCATCGGGCGCATTGGAGAAGAAAATCCCATGTCTCGAATATCTTAGCGCAGATTACCATATCGGGGGGGAGCACCGAACCGGGCTAGCCGCGCCACAGCCAGCTCACCGGCAAGACCGGCAAAAACGCCAAAACCTAACATCACATCCCAAGCCCAATCCGCTAGAATTCGCGCCCAATGCTTCGATCCAACCCGTCAGACCTTGCCCCGCCCGTCGAGGTGAGCAAGCTCACCAAGGTCTACAAGTCTATTCGCGCGGTCGATGGGATCAGCTTCGGGCTCGCGCCCGGCACAATCACTGCCCTGCTGGGGGGCAATGGCGCCGGCAAGACCACCACCATCGCCATGTTGTTGGGGCTAGTGGCGCCGACCTCGGGACGCGTGGCCGTGTTCGGCGCCGATATGACCAAATCCCGGGCCCAGGTCGCGGGCCGGATGAATTTCGTCAGCCCTTATATCGACATGCCGATGCGGCTCACCGTGCGCCAGAATCTCGACGTCTATTCAAGGCTTTACGGCATCATGAACGTGGCCGAGCGGATCGAGTCCATCGCCGACGATTTTCAGATCGCCGAACTCCTGGACCGTACCACGGGCAAGCTGTCGGCGGGGCAGAAGACCCGGGTGAGCGTTGCCAAGGCGCTGTTGAACGCGCCCGACCTGCTACTGCTGGACGAGCCGACCGCCTCGCTTGATCCCGATACCGCCGATTGGATCCGGGCACGCCTGCAGCAATATTGCGATCAGCGGGGCGCAACCATACTGCTCGCCTCGCATAATATGAACGAAGTCGAACGCCTGGCCGACCGGGTCTTGATGATGGAAGCGGGCCGGATCGTCGAGGACGGCGCTCCACGCGAGCTCATCAAGAGCTATGGGCGGGAGAGCCTGGAGGACGTGTTCCTGGATATTTCGCGCCGCCGCACGCGCAAGGCAAAACGCAGGCCGGCAGCCCTGACGGCTGGGGGCGGCGAGCGATGATCGAACCTGTCATTGATCGTTCAAACGGCCTTCGCGCGTCCCTCCGGCGGATCGCGGCGCTGATCGTCCGCTATGTCTATCTGATCAGCGGCTCCCCGGTGCGGATCCTCGAGCTGATCTATTGGCCGTTTGTGCAGATGCTGATGTGGGGGTTCCTGCAGCTCTATCTGGCCCAGACCTCCAGTCTGTTCGCGCAGTCCGCTGGACTACTCATTGGCGCCGTGCTGCTTTGGGATATCCTGTTTCGCGGCAAGATCGGGTTTTCGATCTGCTTCCTGGAGGAAGTCTGGTCGCGCAATCTGGGCCAGCTCTTCTTGAGCCCACTGCGCACCAACGAATTCCTGCTGGCCTTGAGCGCCATGAGCATCATTCGCCTGTCGGTGGGCCTGGTGCCTGTGACGATCCTGGCCCACGTCCTATTCGGCTTCAACCTGTTCGGATTCGGGCTGGCGCTTGGCGCGTTTTTCGCCAATCTGATCTTGACCAGCTGGTCGCTGGCGCTGATTACGTCGGGCGTGGTGCTGCGGTATGGGCTGGGCGCAGAAGAGTTCGCCTGGTCGCTCGCCTTCGTGCTGCTGCCGCTCTGCTGCGTCTACTATCCCGTATCCACCCTGCCCGAGTGGCTGCAGCCCATTGCCCTCGCCCTGCCGCCAACCCATGTGTTCGAAGGCATGCGCGCGCTTGTGTTGGAGAACAAGCTCGACACCAGCGCCATGTGGGAAGCCTTTGGGCTTAATCTGCTCTTTATCGCGGGCGGATTCGGCGCTTTCCGATTGTTCTTGAGAAGCACGCGGATCAATGGATCGCTGCTCTCGATCGGCGAATAGGCTTGATTGACCATGCATTGTTTCGGAACCGACACATGCACGCGGCATCAACGCGGTGCGGATTGCCAGTCCGGTGAGGTCCATGAATCCTAGGCTGCTCCTCGTCAGTGTCGCGTTTTTCATGGTCGGCGCCGCCGCGGCGGTTGCGGTGCTGAGCGACCGGCTGACCGAACCCTCACCGAGATTCATTAAGGTCGAGGGCAAGGCTGCGATCGGCGGCGATTTCGCCCTCACCGATCACACCGGCAAGCGCGTCACCCGGGCCGACTTCGCCGGCCGCCATATGCTGGTGTTTTTCGGCTTCACGTCTTGCCCGGATATCTGCCCGATTGCGCTGCAGACCATGGCTCAGGCCATTGATCGGTTGGGGCCTGCCGGCGATCGCGTGGTGCCGGTCTTCATCACCGTCGATCCCGAGCGCGACACCGTCGAACGGGTGGCGGACTATGTCGGCCAGTTCCACGGCCGGATGGCCGGTCTCACTGGAACAGCGGAGGAAGTCAAAGCCGTCGCCAAGGCCTATCGTGCGTATTACGAGAAAGTCGCCGACGAGAGTTCCAGCGAAGACTACGCAATGGATCACACCAGCATCATCTATTTGATGGACGGCAAAGGCGAATACGCCGCCCATTTTGCCTTCAACACAGGTGCCGAAGAAATCGCCCGGCGCACCGGCGAAATCCTTCGCCGGGACCCCGGCCCCGGCGGCCCTTCCAGTTAGCCAGAGTTAGTCACAGCTTAGCTGGCGCCGGGGGTGTGCGCTGTTGCGCCGCACCGCACATCCGCCTATATCTTGTTGCAGTGCAACAATAATTACGGGCGGGCGGCTGGTATATGCCTCTTTATCACCTCTATGAATTCACTCACGCCGCCCTCAATCCGGCGCGGGCCTATTGCGACTACACGCGGATGGCCTTCCGCAACCCGATGAACCCGCTCGCGCACACGCCCTTTGGCCGGAGCGTCGCCGCGGCCGCCGAGATTTTCGAGCGGGTGACCCGCCGCTACGACAAGCCCGAATTCGATATCACCGAAATCAGCATCGATGGCCAATTGGTGCCCATCCACGAAGAAGTGATCTGGGCCCGGCCGTTTTGCCGGCTGCTGCATTTCCGGCGCGAGTTCGCCGGTTCAGGTGAAAACGGCGATACCAAGCTGCTGATCGTGGCTCCGATGTCGGGGCATTACGCCACGCTCTTGCGAGGCACCGTGCGCGCCATGCTGCAGCGCCACGACGTCTACATCATCGATTGGACTGATGCCCGCATGGTGCCGGTCGCTTACGGCACCTTCGATCTCGACGACTACATCGACTACCTGGTTGAAATCTTTCAGCTGCTGGAAGGCGACGTCCACGTGATGGCGGTTTGCCAGCCTTCGGTGCCGGTGCTGGCGGCCGTGGCGCTGATGGAGGCCGATGGCGATCCCCACGTGCCCCAGACCATGACGCTGATGGGCGGCCCCGTCGACACCCGCGCCAATCCCACAGCCGTCAACGACTTGGCCAAGACGCGCTCCGTGGAATGGTTTCGCCGCAACGTGATCATGAACGTGCCCTGGCCCCATCCAGGTGTCATGCGCGAGGTCTATCCCGGGTTTCTGCAGCTCACCGGCTTCATGACCATGAATCTCGACCGACACCTCTCCGCCCATGGAAATCTGTTCGACAATTTGGTGCGCGGCGACGGTGAGACGGCCGAAAAGCATCGAAACTTCTATGACGAATATCTGGCCGTGATGGACTTGGATGCCGCCTTCTATCTGCAAACGGTGGAGACCGTCTTCATGCGCCACGCGCTCCCAAGGGGCGAAATGCGGCACCGCGACCGGCGCGTCGATCCGAGCCTAATCAAACGAGTGCCCCTCTTGACCATTGAGGGCGAGAATGACGACATTTCGGGGGTTGGCCAGACCCAAGCCGCCCATGTGCTGTGCACCGGGCTCTCCGAAAGCCAAAAGCATCATCACTTACAGCCCAGTGTGGGCCATTACGGCATCTTTAACGGAAAGCGCTTCGAGGCCGAGGTAGCGCCCCGAATCTCCGACTTTATCGCCACCCACCACAAGGCCCGCTAGCGGGAGCCCTCTCTTCTCTGTCCGCTCCCGTGATAATCTCCGCGCAGATTGGCGATTCGCGGGGATGGCGACATGTACCGGCGCTCGGGCGCGAAAATCACGGAACTATGCGTCGCAGGATTGGCGCGCCCGGTGGCTCTGCGCCGCAGTCCCCGCGCAAGGCGCCTGTCGCTCCGGGTGAACGAAGCCAAGCTCGGCGCGGTGCTGACCTTGCCGGTCCATGCCAGCCTCGGCGAGGCCGGCGACTTTCTGGCTCGCCATTTCGACTGGCTGCAGCAGCGTCTTGACGAGTTGCCCCAGCCGATTCCCTTCGAGGACGGCGCCCTGATCCCACTGCGCGGACTCGGACACGAGCTGCGCCACGCCCCCGAAACCGGTTCGCGGGGCAAGGTTTGGACCCAAGCCGTCCATGAACCGCAATTGCCGCGCCCTAAGCTTTGGGTCTCCGGGCCACGTCCCAAGGCGGCGGCGCTGCTGGTGAACTGGCTCAAACGTCAGGCCCGCAAGGACTTTTCAGCCCGGGTAGGCTGGCACGCTGAGGGCCTCGCCGTCCGGCCCAAACGCATCACGATCCGCGATCAGACCACCCGCTGGGGATCGTGCTCGGCCAATGGCACCCTGTCATTTTCCTGGCGGCTGGTGCTGACGCCGCCATTCGTGCTGGATTACGTCGCGGCCCATGAGGTGGCCCATTTGCGGGAACTGAACCACGGCGCCCGGTTCTGGCGGCTGCTGCGTTCCGCCGCGCCCCGTACCGAAGAGGCGCGCGCCTGGCTCAAGGAAAACGGCCCCCGCCTGCATCAATACGGCGCCGCTCTATGAGCCCCGATTGACAGGTACCTCTACGCTTCGATTGCCGCTTCAGCCGAGAATCAAGGAGGCCGCGATCCTAAGACCGCGGCCTCCCAATTCAGAACAGCCCGCTTGCCTCCACCGTCGCGATCGGCATCAACGGCAACTTATCGCAATTGGTCAGATGCGTTTCCGGCCACCACAGCCTACGGGCTACTCCGTACGCGTCCGGGGCCGAGACCCCAGGCAGACTCAAGTGTATCCCGGCGACCCCTTTTCCGCCAAGGGCTAGCCGCGAATAGCCCGTTGCCGCGGGTCATCCACCGCCGAAGCCGCGGCCTCTTAAACTGCTGAATATCTTCCTAAAACAGGTTTCGAATTCGATCGAAGAAGGACCCGCTGCTGCGGCCATCAGCCTGTGGATTGCCGTCGCTCCACCACCCGAATCGCCAGCTGCCGTCCGACCAGTCGCGCGCCGGCAGGGCGACCGGCCGCAAGCCGCTATGGGCTTGCGTCATGATCGAGCGCCAAATCTTTGCGGGCACCGAGCCGCCAGTGATTCCTGGCATCGGTTTGCCGTTGTCTTTTCCGACCCAGACGCCGCCCACATAGTGCGACGTGTAACCGATGAACCAGGCATCCCGGTAGTTTTGGGTGGTGCCGGTCTTGCCTGCGGCGGGATGATGCTGCAGCGCCGCTGCCCTGCCCGTACCGCTGGTCATTGTCGCGTGCAGCATGTCGTTCATGGCCTCGACATGGCCCATGTCGATGACCCGCCGATGAACCTCGCGGCGCCTGCGATAGAGTACGCGGCCATCGGCCGCCGCAACCTGGGTCACGATATGGGGCCGCGCCGCCCAGCCGCCATTGGCGAACGGTGCATATGCCGACGTCAACTCCAGCAGGGTCACCTCTCCGGTGCCGAGCGCGATCGAAGGGTTGTCGTGCAGCGGCGATTCGATGCCAAGCCGGTGCGCCGCCGCCAAAAGGCGGGCTGGGCCCACGTCGCTCGCGAGCCGCACCGCGACCGAATTGATCGACTGGGCAAGACCTTGGCGTAACGTTACGGGCCCGCGATGGCGCCCCGAATAGTTTCTTGGCCGCCAGCCATTGATGGAAACCGGACTATCGACCACAACGCTGTCGGGCCTGTATCCATTTTCCAGCGCCGCAAGCCAGATGAACGGCTTGAAGGCGGAGCCCGGCTGGCGCGAGGCCTTGAGTGCCCGGTTGAATTGGCTCTTCCGATATGAGCGCCCGCCAACAATAGCCTTGATCCTGCCCCGCGGATCGAGGATCAAAGCCGCTGCCTCGCTCTTCTTCGCGGCCGCGCCATGGCCTTCCATGACGCTGTTCACCTGCCGCTGGGCCATGCGCTGCAGGCGCGGGTCGATGGTCGTCTCCACCACCAGATTAGCGTCCTGATCGCCCACCAGCCGGGGCAACAGCTCCATCACCCAATCGTCCGCATATTCGTGACCGCTGACATCCTGCGCGGCTTGAACGTCGGGAGGCGCCCCCAGCGCCCCCACCGCAGTCGCGGGGTCCAGCAGGCCGCTGTCCACCATATTTGCAACCACCTGGGCGGCGCGTGCCTCGGCGCGGCCCGGACTTCGGGTCGGCGCATAGCGTGAGGGTGCCTTCAGCAATCCGGCAAGCAGCGCGGCCTCGGCCAGATTGACCTGACGGGCCGGCTTGCCGAAATAGCGTTGCGCGGCAGCCTCCACGCCATAGGCCCCTGCGCCGAAATAGACCCGGTTGAGATAGAGTTCGAGGATTTCGTCCTTGCTGAAGCGAATCTCCAGCCAAATCGCCAAAACCATTTCCTGAAGCTTGCGCGCAACGGTCCGTTCAGAGCTCAGATACAGGTTCTTGGCGAGCTGCTGGGTGATCGTGCTCCCACCCTGGACGACTGCACCGGCCCGGACATTTGCGGACATCGCCCGGGCGAGGCCGATGGGATCGATGCCGAAATGGTAGTGGAAACGCCGGTCCTCGGTGGCGATGACTGCGTTCTTCAGATAGGGCGGCAAGTTCTTCAGGTGGACATAGCCGCGGCGCAGGCCGCGTTGCGACAGCACGCTGCCATCGGCGGCCATGATGGTGAGCTTCGGCGACCGCCTGTCGGGTCCCAATTCCGGCTCGGGCTGGGTCGAGATGTAGATCAAGGCCGCGCCGGCGACGATGACCGTCAGCCATATCGCTGTGACGGTGCCCCAATAGGCGACCCAACGGACCCTTGACCGCGCCTTGGCGCGTTTGGGCCTGGAAACGCTTGGCTTGCCTGACTTTTTGACGGTGCCCTTGCCGGCGCGGCGGCGAGCCATTCTGCACACCCTTCTCGCTTCACACGCCCAACCGGGCGCAAGACGCCCGCCAGGCGCGAACCATAGGTGCGAAGCTAGGCGCGGGGCTTTAAGGGGGAGTTAATCGGCAGCGCGCGGCAGGGGAGCGAATGCCGACTCGCTAGACGTCCAAATTTGCGACTTCTAGGGCGTGACGTTGAATGAAGTCGCGGCGCGGTTCGACGTCATCGCCCATAAGGCTGGAAAATATCTCATTGGCCTCATCGACCATGTCGCCGACCTTCACCTGCAGCAAGGTGCGGGTTTCCGTGTCCAGCGTGGTCTCCCAAAGCTGATCGGGGTTCATCTCGCCAAGACCTTTGTATCGCTGCATGGCGACGCCCTTGCGGCCCGTCGTCAGTACCGCGCGAAGCAGATCGCTGGGGCCATGAACGGAAGTGCTGGTCTCCTTGCGGCGCAGAACCGCGGGCTTGGCATAGACTTCCTGCAGGTGGGAGGCGTGACGGTCGAGCTTCAGCGCATCGGAAGACCCGATAAAGGGCCCGTCGATAAAGTGGGACTCCCGCACGCCGCGCAGTTCCCGGGAAAACCGCAATCCTCCGCCCTCCAACGCTTCGCCGGACCAGCCGCGTTCGATGTCGTCGGACAGCACGTCGAGTCTTTTGGCGACGTAATCGGCCGCCTGCTGCGCCTGTTCCACATCGCCCAGCACACTCGGATTGAGGGCGCCGGCGATCGCCGTCTGCTCGACGACGAAGCGCGGATAACGGCTGTGCAACCCATCCAAAATCCCCGAAATCTTGCGGGCCTGATCGACGATCGCGCGCAGATCGGCGCCAGCACGTTCGCCGCCCTCGCCATTGACCAGAACCGCGTCCTCGAGCCCAGCTTCGATCAAGTAGTCCTCGAGCGCCCGCTCATCCTTGAGATAGTGCTCCGACTGGCCGCGCTTCATCTTGTAGAGCGGCGGCTGGGCGATATAGAGGTGGCCGCGGTCCACAAGCTCGGTCATCTGCCGATAGAAAAATGTGAGCAGCAGCGTGCGGATATGGGCGCCGTCCACGTCAGCGTCCGTCATGATAATGACCTTGTGATAGCGCAGCTTGTCGATATCGAACTCGTCCTTGCCGATGCCGGTGCCAAGCGCGGTGATCAGCGTGCCGATCTCCTGGCTTGAGAGCATCTTGTCGAACCGGGCGCGCTCCACGTTCAGGATCTTGCCACGCAGGGGCAGCACCGCTTGAAACTCCCGGTTCCGCGCCTGCTTCGCCGAACCACCTGCCGAGTCGCCCTCGACCAGAAAGATCTCGGATCTGGCGGGATCGCGCTCCTGGCAGTCGGCCAGCTTGCCCGGCAGATTGGCCACATCGAGCGCGCCCTTGCGGCGGGTAAGCTCGCGCGCCTTGCGGGCCGCCTCGCGGGCAGCCGCGGCCTCCACGATCTTGCCGACCACGGTCTTGGCGTTGCTGGGGTTCTCCTCGAACCACTGGCCGAGCGCTTCGTTCATAACGCTCTCGACCACCGGGCGGACTTCGGAGGAGACCAGCTTGTCCTTGGTTTGGCTGGAGAATTTTGGATCCGCAACCTTGACCGAGAGCACACAGGTCAGACCTTCGCGCGCGTCATCACCAGTGAGCGCCACCTTTTCCCTCTTGGCGATGCCCGATTCCGCCGCGTAGGTATTGACGGTCCGGGTCAAGGCCCCGCGGAAGCCCGCCAAATGGGTGCCGCCATCGCGCTGGGGAATGTTGTTGGTAAAGCACAGAACGTTCTCGTGATAGCTGTCGTTCCACCACAGCGCGGCCTCGACCACCACGCCGTCGCGCTCGATATTGACGTTGACCGGCTCTGCGATCAGCGGATGGCGAGACCGGTCGATATAGCGGACGAAGGCAGCGAGCCCGCCCTCATAGCGCATCTCCTCGCGCTTCGGCTCGACGCCCCGGCCGTCGGTCAAGACGATGGTTAGACCGGAATTCAAGAATGCCAGCTCGCGCAAGCGATGCTCGAGCGTGGCGTAGTCGAAGTCGGTCATAGTGAAGGTTTCGGTCGAAGGCACGAAGGTGATGCGCGTGCCGGTTCGACCTTCGGCCACCTTGTCGACCGCCTTCAGCGGGGCCTCAACGACACCGTCATGGAAGACCGCAAGGTACTCCTCGCCATCCCGCCAAATCGTCATTTTCAGCTCGCTGGAGAGCGCGTTCACCACCGAGACGCCGACGCCGTGCAGTCCGCCCGAGACCTTGTAGGAATCTTGGTCGAACTTTCCGCCCGCGTGGAGCTGGGTCATGATCACTTCAGCCGCGGAAATCTTCTCCTCGGGATGAATCTCGACCGGGATGCCGCGGCCATTGTCTTCGACCGTTACCGAGCCATCGGCATTCAGCGTGACGTCCACCCGGTCGCAGAATCCCGCCAGCGCCTCGTCGATGGCGTTGTCCACCACCTCATAGACCATGTGATGCAAACCTGAGCCGTCATCGGTGTCGCCGATATACATGCCCGGCCGCTTGCGCACCGCATCGAGACCCTTCAGGACCTTGATGGAATCAGCGCCATATTCGCCGTTATTTGTCTTGGTCTTTTGAGGCCGTTTGGCCATGGTTACCCCATCATCTAGCGGTTCACAGACCGCCCACTATCAATACCTTGTTTCACGGCCGAACTCCACCATCGGCGACGGTGAAAATCTGCGCCGTTTTCCTTAGAGACTCGAAGACGGATTTGTCGGTCCCGGTCATCCAAGCCTGGGCGCCAAGTCTGGCAATTTCGCCAAACAGCGCCAACCGTCTCTGCGCGTCCAAATGCGCCGGTATCTCGTCGAGCAGCAGAAGCGGCGCCAATCCTCCGAAATGCTGCTTCACCAGCTCCGAATGGGCGAGAACGAGGCCCACCAACAGGGCCTTTTGCTCACCTGTCGAACAGGAGCGCGCCGGCGCCTGTTTTGGGCCGTAACCTACTATTAGGTCACTGCGATGGGGACCTTCAAGGGTGCGTTTGGCCGCACGGTCGCGATCACGATTTTCGCTCAATTTCCGGCGATAGAAATCTTCCACTTCCACGGCTGCTTCGCTTGCCAACCGCTGCTCCAAAAGGCCCTCCAGGGCGAGGGTTGGCCACGGAAACGGCCGCTCCGCGCCATCATCAGGACGTTCTGTAAGAAGCCGGCTAAGCCGCTCGACCGCTTCGAGACGTGCGGCGGCGATGGCGACGCCCGCTTCGGCAAGCTGAATCTCTAGCCCTTCATACTCCGCGACCCGGCTTTCATGGGTCTCGAACAACCGGTTTCGCTGTCGCATGGCCCGATCAAATCGATTGATCTCTGACCGGTATCCGGGATCGAGACTCTGGATCAGCCGATCGAGGAAGCGCCGGCGCTCGCTCGCAGGTCCCGTGAAGAGCCCGTCCATGGCGGGCGTTAGCCAAGTCACGCGCACCAGTTCACCAAGTTTGGCCGTACCTCGAACCGTTGCTCCGTCAATTCGGACAATCCGGCCGCTGCCCTCTTCATCCGCCCCCGATTGACCGGTACCGATTTCCACGATACCCAGCGCGCCATGGAGCCTGGCTGACACCGCCCAGCCGCCTGCACCATCCATGCGGGCGATCTCGCCATAGGGCGCCCGGCGCAGGCCATGGCCCGCGGCCAGCAATGAGACTGCCTCCAGCACATTGGTCTTGCCCGCCCCGTTATCGCCCACCAGCACCACAGGCCGCTCGTCCAGCGCCATGTCCAGTCTCGGATAGTTGCGGAAATCGGTTAGCTTGAGCTGCTCGACCCAGAGGCGTGGCTCGGCCGTCGCCTGATCTGCGGGAGGCCTGGAATCCTTCGAAACGCTTGTCACGGCGGTTGCTGCAAACGGTGTAGCCGGGCTGGGCCGGCTAGACCCGCATTGGCATCAGGACGTATAGCGCTTCACTCTCGGCGCTGTCCTGCACCATGGTCGGCGACCCGGGATCGGCCAGCAAGAACTTTGCGGTGTCGCTCTCGAGTTGGCTGGATATGTCCAGCAAATATCGCGCGTTGAATCCGATCTCCAGCGGCTCGCCGTCATAGTCGACCGCAAGTTCTTCCGTGGCGCTGCCGCTGTCGGGATTGTTGACCGAGAGCACCAGCTTGCCCTCGCCCAGATTGAGCTTGACCGCGCGTCCCTTGTCGCTGGAAAGCGTGGAGACCCGGTCGACCGCATCAGCGAATTCACTTCTCGATACCGTCAACACCTTGTCATTCCCCTCTGGAATGACGCGGGCATAATCGGGAAACGTGCCGTCGATCAGCTTCGAGGTTAACACCACGCCATCGACCGCAAAGCGGATCTTTGTGGCCGAAAGCTCGATATGGACCTTGGCCTCTTCCTCCTCGATGATCTTGTGGAGTTCCTGGACCGTCTTGCGGGGCACGATGACGCCTGGAATGCCTTTGGCGCCCTTTGGCAGCTTGGTGTCGACCTGGGCCAGGCGATGCCCATCGGTGGCGACCGCGCGCAAGCTTTCGCTGCCCTTTCCAGCGGCGTGCAGGTAAATCCCGTTGAGGTAATACCGGGTTTCTTCCGTAGAAATCGCAAAGCGCGCCTTGTCGATTAGCCGCCGGAGATCCTTTGCGGCGAGGTCAAAGGCATGGCTCATTTCCCCCGCGCTCAGATCGGGAAAGTCGTTGGGCGGCAGCACCTGTAGCGCGAAATGGGCGTGCCCCGAGGTGACCGCCATCCGGCCCTCATCGGGACCCCTGGAAAACTCGATCTGGGCACCGTCCGGCAGCTTTCGCACGATGTCGTGGATCATATGCGCGGAGACCGTGGTCCCACCCTCCTGGGCGACCTCGGCGGCCACGCTTTCGACCACTTCGACGTCGAGATCTGTGGCCGTCAGCTTCAGGGCATCGCCCTTCGCCTCCAGCAGGACATTGGAGAGAATTGGGATCGTGTTGCGCCGCTCAACCACGCTGGTGACGTGATTGAGCGCCTTCAACAGAACGCCCTTCTCAATGATCAGACGCATCCATTACCCCGGTATGCCGAGTGGCTCACGCGACCTCCGAAATTTTGGGCCTGCAACGAAATGCTTCGCTGGCGGATGGGCGCGCAAGGGGAAGAGAATTCACTGTAGTTGCCCACCGACAGGGTCGCCCGAAGTGGAGCTCTTGGCAAGGCCCGGCGGTCGCCAAACGACCGCTGAGAGCACCGGCAGCGCACCGCGGCAGCGCATTTCTTAAGCCCCCCTAATCCTTCAAAAGCCTCACCAGCAGATCGACCTCTTCCTGCAGCGATGGGTCTTCCTTCATCAGCTGGTCGATCTTGCGGATCGCATGCAGGACCGTCGTATGGTCCCGGTTGCCGAAGCGCCTGCCGATCTCGGGCAAGGAGCGCGAGGTGAGCTGTTTCGACAGATACATGCCGATTTGCCTGGGCCGCACGATCGAGCGGTTGCGCCGACTCGACAGCAGGTCTGAACGGTTGACGCCGAAATGCTTGGAGACAGTGCGCAGAATGTCGTCGATCTTGACTCGCTTGGGCTCCGAGCCCCGCATCAGATCGCGGATAATGTGTTCCGCGGTTTCCATCGTAATCGGCTGTTCCGTGAGTTGGTAGGCGGCGCGCAGCCTTATGATCGATCCTTCCAGCTCCCTGCCGCCTTCGGTGAGGCGGCTGGCCAGGAAATCCACCACCGATTTGGGTATCAAGAAGCCAGGATCGCGGTCGGCCTCTTCGCCCGAGCGGCGAGCCAGGATCTTGTGCCGAAGGTCATAGTCCATCGGGCCAATCTCGGCCACCAGGCCACCGGCGAGACGCGACCGCATTCTGGCATCCAGTTTCTCCAGCTGGGCGGGCGCCCGGTCGGCCGCGACGACGACCTGCCGCCCACCGTCGATCAGCGAGTTCAGGGCGTGGCAGAATTCCTGTTGGATGGTTGCCCCTTGCAGGAATTCCATGTCGTCGATCAGCAAAATGTCGATGCCTCTGAGTTGCTCCTTGAAGTTGACCGCCTCGCGCGCCCTGAGCGCCTGAACGAAGCTCGACATGAAGCGTTCGGCGGTGAGGTAGAGCAGGCGCGCTGCAGGTCTGCGGCGGCGTACCTCCCAGGAAATCGCATGCAGCAAGTGGGTTTTGCCGAGGCCCACGCTGCCTTGGACATAGAGCGGGTTGTAGCGCAGCGGCTGCACGGTGACGGATTCGGCCACCTCTTGAGCCGCCGCGTGCACCAGCCGGTTGGAGGTGCCGACCACGAAGGAATCGAACATGAAGCGGGGATCGAGCGGTGAGCCCTCAAATCCTTCAGCACTGGAGCTGGCGAGCTGCGCCACGGCGCCGGAGGCGGCTTGGATCGGCGTCAATCCCGGCTCCGGCTTTTCGACGGCATCGCCATTTGCAGCGGCCTGCGAACCCGGCCTTCCGGCCTGATCATGTGGCCGGCGCACTCGAAATTCTATTCGCGATGTATCGGGAAATTCGCCCTGGCTGCAGATCAGCAGGCGATCGTAATAGTGGGATTGCAGCCAATTCTTCAAAAAACGCGTCGGCACCGAAAGGTGGACCGTCGCCCCATTGATCGACTCGAGCTCAACCCTGCCAAACCAGCTCGTATAGACGTCGTCGCCAAGCTCAGCCCGTAATTTCTTGCGAATGCGCTGCCATCGTTCTTGAAAACCCTGCTGTGGATCGGTCGCCTTGTTTTCCACGTCTGTAGCCCCGCTCTCCTCGACCTAGTCCGCCACGGCCGAGTTTCTTATGGTGCCGGCGCATTTTGCCCGGCCTGGTTCTTCGCCACGGCTGGTTGACCCCAGCCCATGCAGGACTTCCCTAACTCTGACGCCAGGGAAGACCAGCGGCCTTCCAGCCTGCGATGGAACCGCGGTGCCTATGGTCATCAGGCGGCCCCTCGAACCCGCCGGCGACGTTATGGCATGCGCGGTACCCCGCTACGGCCATCGCCCGTGCTGCTGCAAGGCTCCGGCCGCCTGAACGACAGAGGAAAAAAAGATCGGTGTCGGTGCCGGCTCCGAGCCTGTCGAGCCCGGAACTGAGCTGGTCGGTGAAGGACGGATTCAGCCGCCTGCTAGGGAACATTTGCCATTCGATCGCGATCAGCTGTTTTCCAACAGCCGAAAGGTCCGGCAATCCCACAAACGCCCATTCCGCCTGCGTCCGTACGTCGATTAGGAGCGCACTCGAATCCGCTGCAAGCCGACTCCAAACCTCCAGAACCTCGACGTCACTCACCCCAAGTCGCTGTTCCGACCCGGCCACGATGATCTCTCTACCCCAATGCCGCCAAGCAGCTCAATCGCAAGAGAAACAAACAAGCAATTTACTTCGGCGCAACACAAACCAAATTCAAATCACGTAGACCTAAAGTGCATACTCCAAAATGTGTGTTCTCATGCGTATTTTAGACATAGCAATACTGTATATCTGCTTGGCAAAGCCAGCAAATTCCCGGACTAATACTAAATTTAAGGGGATCTGCCCCGTTCGGATTTCTAGATTATAACAACGCCGATTGCCGATGCAATGGCAATAATGCGCCCATATGGCGGAAATTTGCGGGTTTTCCCAGTGCTCCATCGCGTTTTGGATACGCAGCCATTTGGCAACATATTGGATTACCAAGCAGAATTGGCGTTTCTGTCAGTCTTCACCGTGGGAAAATGTTTTTTTTAGAATTTTCGCAGAAAGCTGCGAAAAATTCCTGACAGCGTGAAGCCGGCGCCCGCATGGCGAACTCAGAGGCACCGCTTTAAATCCGGTAAATCATTGAATCTTCAAACGATGACTCGGAACACGCAGGCGCTTTGAGCCGAAGCCGCGCGGCGCCGTCACGTTTCTGCAACAAATCCTAAGAATTTGTGGAAAGACGCCTCAAGCGCCCATTGCGCGAACCTGGGCCGAGAGCCGCGAGATTTTGCGCGAGGCTGTGTTCTTGTGAAGCACGTTTTTTTGGGCGGCCCGCATCACGTGGGGCTCCGCTAACTGCAGGGCGGCACGTGCGGCTTTCTGATCTCCCGCAGCGATCGCTTCCTCAACCTTGCGTACGAATGTGCGCATGCGGCTGCGGCGCGCCTTGTTCACTTCCGTGCGGCGCGCGATCTGTCGCACTGCCTTCTTCGCCGATTTCGTGTTCGCCATTCAATCCGTCCTGTTGCGCCGCCGGGTAATAATGCTCGGCACCGCCGGTCAATCGCGGCATCAATCCCATAGTAGGTGCGTTCGATGCTGGCGCGGAAAAATCCCGCTGTGTATATAGAGGCGCCCCAACCCCGTCAACGGCGGGGGCGATGGCGTTTGTCCAACAGGCTGAGCAGCAGACCAGGGATGATTTATGGCGCGCAATTTTCATGAGGAATATCGTCACGAGGACGTCCCGCCTCCCTCGGAGCGCTCGACCGGATTCGTGTTTGCGGGCGTCGCCGTGATAATCGGCGCCTTCTTCTACGATAGCCTGACGGTTCTTTCTGCTTGGTGGGCCCTCGCCGCAGCGTTGGCGCTAGTGAGCTGGCTTCGTCCCAAGCTGCTCGGCCCCGTAAACCGCTTGTGGTTCAAATTTTCTTTGCTGCTCTACCGCATCGTCAATCCAGTGGTGATGCTGCTCATGTATCTGGTGGCGATCGTCCCCTTCGGCATGGTGATGCAATTGCTTCGAGATCCCCTGCGCGCTAAGCCCCGCAAGGAGCTGGCGAGCTATTGGATCGAAAAGCAGGGCGAGGATCGCCAGGAAACGTCAATGACAAACCAATTCTGACACGTCAGGTTGGTTCGAGAGGGTGTTATGACAGCGATATTGAAAGAGCTCTTCGCCTATATGGGCGCCCGGAAGAAATGGTGGCTGCTGCCTATATTGGTGGTGCTGTTGCTGTTCGGCGGCCTTCTCATTCTGGCCCAGGGTTCCGCGGTCGCACCCTTCATCTATACGGTATTCTAGGGCACTGAGCGGCCGGGCGAGCTAAGGCAGAAGCCGTGCGAATTCTTGGAATCTCTGCGTTCTATCACGACAGCGCGGCGGCGCTGATCGATGACGGGGTGATCGTCGCGGCCGCCCAGGAGGAGCGCTTCACCCGTAAGAAGCACGATCCGGGCTTTCCCGAGCACGCCGTCGGCTATTGCCTGGAACAGGCGGGAGGCGGCCTGGATGACGTCGATTATGTCTGCTTTTTCGAGAAGCCCTTCATCAAGTTCGAGCGGTTGCTGGAGACCTATCTGGCGCGCTCGCCGCGGGGCTTTCCGTCCTTCCGCATGGCGATTCCGGTTTGGATCAAGGAGAAGCTGTTCCAAAAAACCAATCTGATCGAGTCCCTTGAGCCGTTCTCGGAGACCGGCGAGGTGGACGGCAAATTGTTGTTCGCCGAGCACCATCAAAGCCACGCCGCATCCGCGTTCTATCCCTCGCCATTCGAGGAAGCGGTGGTGCTCACCATGGACGGCGTCGGCGAATGGACCACGGCCTCCATCTCGATTGGGCGGGGCCGCGAATTGGAGATGGTCCGCGAGATCCGCTGGCCCCATAGCCTGGGCCTGCTCTATTCGGCTTTCACCTATTACACCGGGTTCAGGGTCAATTCGGGCGAGTACAAGGTGATGGGGCTCGCGCCCTATGGCGAGCCGAAATATGTCGATCCCATCATGAACGAGCTGATCGACGTAAAACCCGACGGCTCATTCTGGCTGAACCAGCGTTATTTCAATTACGCGACCGGGCTCACCATGACCAATGCCCGGTTCGATGAGCTGTTTGGTGGCAAGCCGCGTGATCCCGACCAGCTGATCGAGCAGCGTCATATGGACCTGGCCGCCTCGGTCCAGGCGGTCACCGAGGAGGTGATGCTGCGGATCACCCGCGAGCTTGCCAAGGCCTATGGCATCCCCAATCTCTGTCTCGCGGGTGGTGTGGCCCTGAACTGCGTCGCCAATGGTAAAATCCTGCGAGACGGCAGCTTCGAGAATATCTGGATTCAGCCCGCAGCCGGCGATGCGGGCGGCGCGCTGGGGGCAGCACTTGCCGCCCACCACTTGCATCTGGGCGAGGCGCGCAAGCCCAATGGCGCGCTCGACGCCATGCAGGGCTCTTATCTGGGACCGGATTACCCGCAAGAGGACATCGAACAACGCTTGAAGGACGCCGGCGCCGAGTTCAGCGTCCACAAAGACGCGGAGCTATTCGAAAAAGCGGTCGATTCACTGGAAAAAGGCGATGCGGTGGGCTGGTTCTCCGGGCGCATGGAGTTCGGGCCCCGGGCGCTGGGCGGGCGCTCGATCCTGGGCGATCCCCGCAACCCGGAAATGCAAAAGACCATGAATCTTCGGATCAAATACCGCGAAAGCTTTCGACCCTTCGCGCCCTCGGTGATCCGCGAGGACGTGGCCAATTATTTCGAGCTCGACGCCGACAGTCCCTACATGCTGCTGGTGGCCGACGTGAAACGCAATCGGCGGCGTAAGATGTCGGCTGAAGAAGCCAAGCTGTTCGGCATCGACAAGCTGAACGTGGCGCGCTCCGACATTCCAGCCGTCACTCATGTGGACTACTCGGCCCGAATCCAGACCGTTCACCGGGAGACCAATCCCCGCTATTACGCCCTGCTCGAGGCCTTCAAGCGCCGAACCGGTTGCTCGGTCCTGGTCAATACTTCGTTCAATGTGCGCGGCGAACCGATCGTGTGCACGCCCGAGGACGCGTTCCGCTGCTTCATGGGGACCGACATGGAGACGCTGGTCGCCGGCAACTGCCTGCTGAAGAAGCAGGACCAGGACGAGACGCTGGCCCGCGACTACAAGGACCAGTTCGAGCTCGACTGAGGATTACTCGTGGCGCTCGCGTCTGCGGCGTTACTTGTTCTTGAAGTTGGGCTCGCGCTTGTCGATGAAGGCCTGCATGCCTTCCTTTTGATCCTCGGTCGAGAACAGCGAGAAAAAGGCGCGGCGTTCGAACCGCACGCCTTCAGCAAGCGTGGTCTCGTAGGCCCTGTTGATTGCTTCCTTGGTCATCATCACGGCAGGCGCCGAATTGGACGCGATTGACTCCGCAACCTTCATCGCTTCGTCGATTAGCTCGTTGGCCGGCACCACCCGGCTCACCAATCCGCTGCTCTCGGCTTCGTCGGCCTTCATGCGCCTGCCTGTCAGACTCATTTCCATGGATTTGGACTTGCCCACAAAACGTGTCAGCCGCTGAGTGCCCCCAGCGCCCGGCATCACACCCAGATTGATTTCGGGCTGACCGAATACCGCAGTGTCGGCAGCCAGGATGAAGTCGCACATCATGGCGAGCTCACAACCGCCGCCCAGTGCGTATCCTGCGACCGCCGCGATCACCGGTTTGCGGCAACTCTCGACGCGTCCCCATGAACTCAAAAAGTCTTCCGTATAGGCCTCAACGAAGGTCTTCGACTGCATCTCCTTGATATCGGCGCCCGCGGCGAAAGCCCGCTCGCTCCCGGTAATCACGATGCAGCCAATCTTGGCATCGGCCTCCAATTCGTCGAGCGCCGCGCCGAGCTCCTCGATCACCTGAGAATTCAGCGCATTGAGCGCATCGGGGCGGTTCAGCGTCACCAGACCGACCTTGCCCTTCTTTTCGAGGATGATGGTTTCAAAGGCCATGACCGCCCCCTTCAACTGAATGGAAATGCCGAATACGTGGATGGAGTCGAGGGCTTCCGCCTAACGCTGGCAACTGGCACAAAAAAACGTCGAACGGCCATTTTGCACAATGCGCTGAACTCGACCCCGGCAGGATTTGCGGGCGCAACTTAGACCCGCCCGGCCATAGACCGCAAACGAATGTTGGAAGTAGCCGAGCGAACCGTCGGCCTGCTGGTAATCCCTGAGAGAGGAGCCGCCGGCCTCGATTGCGTCATCCAGGACGTCCTTGACCGCAGCCACCAAACGCTGGGTGCGGGCTGTGGGCGCACCGGCCTTGGTCGCAAGCGAGTCCGCGCCCCGGCGCGGCGACAACTTTGCCCGGTAGAGCGCCTCGCAGACATATATGTTGCCAAGCCCCGCGATCAGCCGCTGATCGAGCAGCGCCGCCTTCAAACTGGTCTGCTTGGCCCTGCAGGCGTGCGCAAGAAACTCCGGCGACAACTCATCGCCAAGCGGCTCTACGCCCAGATCGCGGAACAGCTTGTGGTCGGGCAGCTGAGCGCTTTCGATCAAATCCATATAGCCGAAGCGGCGCACGTCGTTGTAGAGCACGGTGGCGCCATTGCTCATGTGAAACACGATGTGATCGTGAGCTGCATCACCCGTTGGGACGTTGGCAATGGCGCCTGGCCTGTCAGGGGCTCCGCTATGGACGACCGTGAAGCGTCCGCTCATGCCAAGATGCATGGCGAGCACCGTGTCGCCATCGAGCCAGGCCATTAGGTATTTGGCACGGCGCTCCAACCGCTCGACCCGCTCGCCGGTGAGGCGCTCGGCGAAGTTCTCGGGCAAGGGAAACCGCAAATCAGCCCGGCGCTGCTCGACCGCGCGAAATCGTGCGCCCACCATGGCGGGTTCAAGCCCGCGGCGCACCGTCTCGACCTCAGGCAGTTCCGGCATGGGGTGCCCTGGAAACCATCTTTTCAAAAACCTGTTTCAGCGGGGTTGCAACAATAGCCTCGCCTCAGCCGCTACGCTATTCTTCGCGCCATGTCCCCAAGCAGCCCAATAGGCGCTCCCCCGGACAAGGTCAGTTTCGGGGCGGCCGAAGTGACGCCGGAGCAGAAGCAGGGCCTGGTCAACCAGGTCTTCGCACGCGTCGCAAAGCGCTATGACCTGATGAACGATCTGATGTCAGGCGGTTTGCACCGGCTCTGGAAGGACGATTTGATCGCCTGGCTGAGCCCGCGCCATTCAAGCCAAAGCTGCCGCCTGTTGGACGTGGCGGGGGGCACAGGCGATATCGCCGCGCGGTTCCTGAAGGCCGCCGGCAAGGGCGGTGAAGCAATCATTTGCGATATTTCTGCAGAAATGCTCGATGCGGGCCGGCGCCGCGCCAAAGGCCGGCGCTTGGGACAGATGCAGTTTGTGCAGGCCAACGCCGAGGCGCTCCCCTTTCGCGAAGCCACCATGGACGCCTATACGATCGGATTCGGGATTCGCAATGTGAGCGATATCCCGGCGGCGCTCGCCGAGGCGCTGCGCGTGCTCAAACCGGGCGGCCGCTTCCTGTGTCTGGAGTTTTCGCAAGTGGAAGTGCCGGTGCTGGATAGCCTTTATGAGCGCTACTCGGAGATGGCGATTCCAGCGCTCGGCGCCATGGTGGCGGGCGATGAACCGGCTTACCGCTATCTGGTCGAGAGCATCCGCCGGTTTCCCGATCAGCAGAGCTTTGCCGCGATGATCGAGCGGGCTGGCTTCGGGCAAGTTAAATACCGGAATTTGAGCGGCGGAATCGCCGCCATTCACTCGGCCTGGCGGTTGTAACGGAAAGAACCCATGAGCATGGCGGTCACCAACATCGCCAGATTGGCCCGGGCAGGAAGCGTTCTGGCGCGCCACGGGGCCCAGTTCATCCCCAAGGACGTGGCCTTGCCGCGCCCGGTCCAACTGTTTGAGCGCTTTTGGTCCGGGCGCAAAGCGTCCAACGGCAAGAACAAGCCCAATGGGAATGAGGCCCGCCTCGCCTCGGCGCTCACCTCGCTTGGGCCGAGTTACATTAAGCTCGGTCAGTTTCTCGCCACCCGTGACGACATCATCGGCCGCGAGCTTGCCCGCGACCTCTCCAAGCTGCAGGACCGGCTTCCACCTTTCTCCATGGAGGAGGCGCAAAGCACGGTCGAAGAGGAACTCGGCGCCAAGACCTCCGAACTGTTCGTCGAATTCGGCCCGCCAGTGGCCGCCGCCTCGATCGCCCAGGTGCACAAGGCGCAAGTCGCGGATGGAACCGGAAAAACCAAGGCGGTAGCGGTCAAAATTCTGCGTCCCCGGGTGGAGACCCAATTCGGCAAGGATCTCGAAAGCTACTATTTCGCGGCCCGCCTGATCGAGCGCTTCCACGCCCCTTCCCGCCGGCTGCGCCCGGTGGCTGTGGTGGACACGCTCGCGAAATCGGTAGCGATCGAAATGGATCTTCGCATGGAGGCGGCGGCAATCTCGGAGATGGCCGAGAACGTCGCCGGCGACGAAGGATTCCGTGTGCCCCACGTCGATTGGTCGCGCAGCGCCAAGCGGGTGCTGACGCTCGAATGGATCGACGCCACACCGCTCTCGGACCAGGCGGCAATAAGAAAGACCGGCCACGATCAGAAAAAGATCGCGCGCACCCTGGTCCAATCGTTTTTGCGCCACGCCATGCGCGACGGCTTTTTTCACGCCGATATGCATCCCGGCAATCTCTTCATTGATGACAAGGGAGACATCGTCGCTGTCGATTTCGGCATCATGGGCCGGCTCAGCCGGGATGAGCGGCGGTTCCTGGCCGAAATCCTCTACGGCTTCATCACCCGCGACTACAAGCGAGTCTCAGAGGTTCATTTCGAAGCGGGCTACGTGCCCCGCCGGCATTCGGTGGAGATGTTCGCCCAGGCGCTTCGCGCCATCGGCGAGCCGTTGATGGACCGCACCGCTGAGGAAATTTCCATGGCGCAGCTGTTGGGCCAGCTGCTGCAATATACGGAAGTCTTCGACATGCAGACCCAGCCCCAGCTCTTGATGCTGCAAAAGACCATGGTGGTGGTCGAGGGCGTTGGCCGCACCCTCGATCCCAAGCTGAACATCTGGGCCACCGCCGAGCCGGTGGTGAAAGAGTGGATGGAGACCGAATTCGGCGCCGAAGGCCGGCTGCAGGAAGCCGCCGAGGGGGCAGCCACAGTGGGGCGCTTTGTCGGCGATATCCCAAAGCTGCTGGCGCAGGGTGAGCGCGCTGCGGAGGCATTCTCCGCCATGGCCGAGGACGGCATTCGGCTGGATTCCCACACCATCGAACGGCTGGCCGAGGCCCAGGCCAAACGCAACCGGCTGGCCCGGATCGGAATTTGGATTGCCGCAATCTCCGTTGCGGCCATCGCTATCTCGCTACTCCTGTAAGCCCGAGCTTGAATTGTCATTACATCATGCGTAATTTATCCGCATGAAACTTTCAGATTGGCTTAAGTCCTCCGACATGCGCGCGTGCGACCTCGCAAGGGCCGTGGGCACCACCGAAGCCACCATAAGCCGCCTGAAACATGGCCATTCACAGCCGTCCTTCGACCTCGCCCGGCGCATCGCCGAGGCAACCGGGGACGCAGTAACGGCTAATGATTTCATGGGAGGTAAGTCTCCAACAGAGACCTTACCCTTTGCTTCCGCTCCTGCCCGCAGTCTCCAGAGCGCCCAAATCTTGCTGGTGATCGGCGGCGGAATCGCAGCATACAAGTGCCTGGATTTGATCCGTCGTCTCAAGGAGCGGGGCGCTGGGGTCCGGGCCATCGTTACCCAAGCGGGCCAACAATTCGTAACTCCGCTATCGGTTTCCGTGCTCGCGGAAGAAAAGGCTTATACCGAGCTGTTCGACCTGAAGGACGAAGCCGAGATTGGACATATCCGGCTCGCCCGCGACGCCGATCTGATCTTGGTGGCCCCGGCAACCGCGAACCTGCTCGCCAAAATGGCCCAAGGCCAAGCCGACGATTTGGCGGGCGCAGTGCTGCTCGCCACCCGCACACCTGTGCTGGCGGCGCCCGCGATGAATGTCAGGATGTGGGAGCACCCGGCAACAAGGCGCAACATGCAGCGCTTGGCCGAGGACGGCGTGAATTTCGTTGGTCCCAATGAGGGCGACATGGCCTGCGGCGAATTCGGCTTTGGCCGCATGGCCGAGGTGCCCGAGATTATCGCCGCGATCGAAAAGACTCTTGGTGCCGGGACCGGACGCCCGCTAGAGGGAAGCCACGTGCTGGTGACTTCCGGGCCGACCCATGAGCCCCTCGATCCGGTTCGCTATATCGCCAACCGCTCATCGGGCCGTCAGGGCCACGCCATCGCCGAGGCCGCGAAACGGCTCGGCGCGCGGGTAACGCTGGTGAGCGGCCCCACGGACTTGCCCGACCCGGAGGGCGTCACGACCCAACACGTGGAGACGGCGGATCAGATGCTGGCGGCAGTCGAGGCCACACTCCCCGCCGACATCGCGGTCTGTGCCGCGGCGGTGGCCGACTGGAAGCCGCGCCGGTTGGCCGGTGACAAGCTCAAAAAGGCTGACAATAGTTCGCCACCGGCGCTCCAACTGATTGAAAATCCAGATATTTTAGCGACTCTGTCGGAGCCTGGCGCCAACCGCCCCGGACTCGTCATCGGCTTTGCGGCGGAGACCAGGGACGTCGTTGCGAATGCCCGGGACAAGCGCCGCGCCAAGGGCTGCGACTGGATCGTCGCAAACGACGTCTCGGAGGAGACCGGCGTCATGGGGGGCGGGCACAATCAGATTCACCTGGTGACGGGCGAAGGCATCGAGGATTGGCCGGAAATGGCCAAGGAAGATGTCGCCGACGCCCTGATGCGGCGCGCCGCCGAGCATCTTGCGGGCACCGCCCAAGCGGCCGAATAGGACCGCCATGGCCGCCCATCTCCGCCTGCTTCTGCACCGGCTGCCACATGGAGAGGGGCTTCCGCTGCCCGCCTATCAGAGCGGCGCGGCGGCCGGGCTGGACATGGCCGCGGCGCTCGCCGATGATGCGCCGCTCCAGATCGCGCCCGGCGAACGTGCGCTGGTGCCCACGGGCTTTGCACTCGAGATCCCGGCTGGCTTCGACGGCCAAGTTCGCCCACGCTCGGGCTTGGCGCTGAAACACGGACTCACGGTCCTGAACGCGCCCGGCACGATCGACGCCGATTACAGAGGTGAAGTCATGGTGCTATTGATCAATTTGGGATCCGAGCCCCATGAGATCCGCCGCGGCGACCGGATTGCGCAGTTGGTGATCCAGCCTGTTGCCCGAGCCTCAGTCGAGCTTGCGGTCGAGCTTGCGGCAAGCGCGCGCGGCGCCGGTGGTTTCGGATCGACGGGTTAAGGAGAACGCCCATGAAGCTCACGCCCGAAGAGATCGAGCGCTATAAGCGCCACCTGGTGCTGAAGGAAGTCGGTGGTCCTGGTCAGCAAAAGCTAAAGGATTCCAGTGCGCTGGTGATCGGCGCGGGCGGGCTCGGTTCGCCGGTGCTGCTCTATCTCGCCGCGGCCGGCGTGGGCACGATCGGTGTGATCGACGATGACCGGGTGAGCCTCGACAATTTGCAGCGCCAGATCGTGCATGACACGGACCGGGTCGGCGAGTTGAAGACCGAGAGCGCCGCAGAGACCCTCAAGCGCATCAATCCCCATGTGAAGGTCAAGCTCCACAGTGAGCGGCTAAATGCCGAAAACGCCCTCGACGTGATCGCCGATTATGACATCGTCGCGGACGGTTCCGACAATTTCGCCACGCGGTATCTGGTGAACGACGCGTGTTATCTGGCGAAAAAACCGCTGGTGTTCGCGGCAATTGGACCTTTCGACGGCTATCTGACCACTTTCCGCGCCTTCGAAAAGGACGAGGAGGGCAAGCCACGCCCCAATTATCGCTGCGTCTTTCCAGTGGCGCCGCCGCCGGGCACCGTCGCGCCATGCTCGGAAGTGGGCGTGCTCGGCGCCGTTGCGGGCGTGGTCGGCACCCTGCAAGCAATCGAAGTTCTCAAGGAGCTGCTGGGATTGGGCGACTCGCTGGTTGGCCGTCTGCTGATTTACGACGCCCGCGGCGCCAGGTTCCAAACCGTGAATATCGCTTGGGATCCGAACAACCCCCTGAACGGCGAGAACCCCACAATCCTCGACCTATCGGCCCATGAAGAGGGCGGCGACGGCGTCTGCGCCGCTTAGACCCGGTCCAATCTCACCAACCGCCAGCGCTGCCCGAGCCTCTGAAATCGCCATGTCGCGTGGGCGCTGGCGGAGGGCCGAAATCGACCGCATAATGCGGCTCGACCAATCAAGCCCGGGCCGCCCATAACGGCGCCCGGCAAATGAGGGAAAGGCTGCGCCGCTGTGGAAATCAAGTCTCTCATAAACCAGATGCCCGTCTGGCTGGTGCTGTCGCTGGTGGTCGGCCTGGCGGTGATCTTTAGCGTCAGCCTGCAGCTCCTCTTCAGGCGGTGGGTGGGGGTCGAAACCCTGAGCCTCAACAATGAAGTGGCTGGGTTCAAATTCGCCGTGGTCGGAGTCTCCTACGCAGTGCTGCTGGCCTTCGTCATGGTGGTGGTTTGGGAGGACTTCCGTGGCACCGAGGCGGCGGTGCGCAACGAGGCCAAGGCGCTGAGCGACTTGCATCAGATTTCCTTTGCCCTGCCGGATGAATCCAGCGCCCTGATTCGCGGCCAGATATTCGATTACGCCGAGCTGGTTCGCAGCCAAGAATGGCAGACCATGTCGTTGGGATTGGAGAGTCCGCAGGTGGAGCAAGCGCTTAACCGGCTGACCCGGCAGATCACCAATGTCGAGCCAGTCACCCTGCAGGATCAGTCGCTTTATGCCCGCGCGCTGCATTTGTGGTCCAGAATCGCCGACAATCGGTTGGAACGGATAGACGGCGCTCAGGGAACCATACCTGCGGTTCTCTGGGTCGTTCTGGTCGTCGGCGGCTTGATCACGCTGAGCTACACATCGTTCTTCGCTTCGCCCAGCACCCTCGCGCAAATCCTGATGACCGCCGGACTGGCGGCGACAGTGGCTTTGATCTTTTGGGTGAGCTTGGCGCTGAACTTTCCGTTCTCCGGCCAATTGCGCATCTCCAGCGCGCCGATCGACGAGGCAATCAGGCAGATGACACGAGGTCAATAGGCCTCTGAGCGCGATGGCGGGAAGACCCGAGATCAGCATTTCCCGTGCCGCCGGCGTGCCGGGCTGCTTACTGGTGGCGGCCTGCCGGTTCTAGGTCGGATGAAAGCCGGCTGCCGCGATCAGAAACGCCCTTACGTAAGTCTCCCGTGATAGCATCAAGCTAGCCAAGGAGACGACGATTGCGGCAGAGTGGTGGGCTGACAAACGAAACCGAGCGGGCAATTGGACATTCGTCCGATCAGACCCCAAATTCGGCGATTACAACCGCCATGTCGTGTGTGACCCGATGACCGACTTCGCCATCGCTCACGTCGCTGACGGAGAGGCGCGCCCACTCGCCGAGGCGCTGGCGGCCCAGCTGGGCGACAACGACGGCCACAACATCGGCTTTTTGTACGTCACCGACCAACTCGCCGGCTCGCTAAACGACATCGTCGAGATCCTGAAAGCCCGTAGCGGCATCAGCAACTGGGTAGGAACTGTCGGGCTGGGCGTATGTGCGACCGGGACCGAGTATTTTGGCCGGCCCGCGATTACCGCCCTGACTGGCAGGTTCGCCAACGATTCCTACCGCATGATCGCGTCGCTCACGGATCCGGACCAGGCCAGCTCGACGGTCGTTGAAGGGTTTATGGCAGGTCTCGGCGTGGTCCATGGCGACCCACGCAACCCCCTGACTGTTGAAATTGTCTCCTCCCTAGCGCGCGACCAAGAGGCTTACCTGGTCGGCGGTCTTTCGGCGGCGGAGAGCGCGTTTCCGCAAGTGGCGGGAAATATCGTGGATGGCGGCGTCTCGGGCGTGCTGCTTGGCGGCGAGCTCAACGTCGCGGTTGGTCTGACTCAGGGCTGTTCGCCGATCGGACCGTCGCACCAGGTGACCCGAGGCGAGGGGAACATCATGGCGACCCTGGATAAACGCCCCGCCTTCGAGGTCTTGTGCGAGGATCTCGGAGTGGCCGATGGCGCCGACCCACGCCCCTGGCTCGCCAACATTCATGCCGCCCTGCTGGTCACGGGCTCGGATACCGGCGACTACCTTGTTCGTAACCTGGTCGCCATCGATCCATCGCAGGGCCTGGTTCAGATTGCTGGCGAAGTCGCGACCGGCGATCGGCTGATGTTCGTGCGGCGGGATGCCGACAGCGCGTCCAAAGATCTTCGGCGCATGCTCGACGATGTGCGGTCCCGGATCGCAGCCCAACCCAAGGCCGGGCTCTACTTCTCGTGCGTCGCGCGAGGGCCCAACCTGTTCGCCAGCGACGGCCACGAGCTCAAGGCGATCCAGGATACTTTCGGTGAGATTCCGATCGCCGGCTTTTTCGGCAACGGCGAGATCTCAAACAACCGGGTCTATGGCTATACCGGCGTTCTGACGCTGTTTCTCTAGATCGTATCCCGAGTTAGTTAGATGTGGGTACGGCCATTCAGGCTGAATCATTCCGCTGAGCCGCCAGGACCCGCGGTCAGATGGCTGGGCAGGACCCTATTCGCCGGACTGCCACATCTTCACCGCGCCATTATAGAGCGCGCCGGTGATGATGCAGGGCAGGCCTATTTCGGGCAGGCCCGATGCGGTGGCGATCACGCAGCCCGTGGCAAGCGCCACGGAGCCCGCGGTGGTCGCCTTGGAGGGACGGCCTTCGGCTATGAGCTGCTGCCGCTTCGCATCTTCCACGACTTCGAGCTCCTCGACCCGGATCCGGTCGGCCTCGAAGCTCTCGCCGGCAACGATGGTCTCTTCCAGGACGGGTCTGATCTCGTCGGGCTGCATGTCCAGCTGCGAGCGATAAAACTCGAGCAACTCGCGGTCGCGCTCGGCATAGGAGGCAAGTGTCCATTTGGCCGTGGCGCCGATGGTCATCAGGCTGATATCGGGGCCCTTGGACCAGCTAAACGCCGACTTGGCGCGGGCGAACCACGAAGGGCGCTCTCGATTCCGCACTTCGGCCCATTGCAACGCCTCGATCACGCGAACCACGGGCACGTAGTAGCCGGTGCCGATGTAATAACCCCAAAGCGCATAGAGCACCCCCGGTCCCGTCTCCAGCGGCACCTCCAACAGCGGCTTGGCGTCACCCTTCAGATAGTCGTCAACAAGCGCCTTACGGTGGGGCATTCGCGGCGCGAATTCACGCAAGATCGTCTGCCAATTGGGCAGTCCCGAATAGGCAATCGCCTTGATGATGACGGCCTGCTCCTTGGCGGGCATCGGGAACAGCTGCTCGACCAGGGCGTTGGCGTCTTTGGGATTGTCGCCCAGCACGCCGGCGATGAAGCCCGTGAAAAAACTGGCCTTTTCCTGCTCTCGCAATAGGCCGAGCCGGCGCATGGCGCGCGCGGCGTCGGGCATCAGAAAGGGCCGTGGGCTATTGCGATAGGTGTCGACCCATTCCATCAGCCGGTCGGAGGTCGCGAACTGGCCTTCGAAGGCGGCGACCGGCCGGGCAGTACTGATGAGCAGGATCGCAAAAAAACAAGCGATCAACGTACGCATAACTTCATCCGCTCGTGCCCCCAGGCCCCAGCGAAAGATATGACGAATATGGTTTTTTCCCTCCCCGCGGCTTAGGTGCGCGGGCTAGCGAAGGAATCCACGGCTTCGTGTCAATTTAGTGGCGTGGGCTGGAGCGCTTGGTTTTCCAGTATTTCCTGAAGTCAAGCCAGCCAAAATATTTTTGCCGGAGGGCCTTGAAGCCATCGAGGCCGAGCAAGGGAATCGAGAGCAGCCAAATGCCGTAGTTCACCGCCATCGCCACCGCGATGATGACCACCGTTCGCGCCGTCGAAAAGCCCAGGAATGGAACCACGAGGGGCGTCGCGTAAAACACGGGATAACACGCGAAGAACAGGAACAGGCCGAGGCGATGGCGCCACCTAAATTCGAACTGTTTGGGGGATGTCTTGGTCACGTTGCCGGATAGATGCCTTGGCCGAAGCCTGGCCCAAGCATAAGAGGCCGCTGCGCGGCGGTCTAGCTTGCCTAATGCGGGAAGCGTTGGCGAATGCCGAACGCGTTAGAACATCGCCGCGTGCACCCGATCGGGCGGCGCGTGGCCATCGAGGAAGGTCTTGATGTTGATGATCACCTTCTCGCCCATGTCGATCCGGCCCTCGATTGTGGCCGAACCCATATGGGGAAGCACGACCACCCGGTCGCTCTTCAGGAATTTCGGATTGATCGCGGGCTCATGCTCGAAGACGTCCAGGCCGGCGCCAGCGATCTCTTTCCCTTCGATCATCCGGGCTAATGCATTCTCGTCGATCACTTCGCCCCGAGCCGTATTCACGATATAGGCGCTGGGCTTGACCAGCTTCAGCCGCCGCGCCGAGAGCAGGTGATAGGTGGCGGGCGTATGGGGGCAGTTGACGGAGATGATGTCCATCCGCGCCAGCATTTGATCGAGGCTTTCCCAATAGGTCGCCTCCAGCTCTTTCTCGATGTTCTCCGATACCGGCCGGCGGTTGTGATAGTGGATTTGCAGCCCGAAGGCCTTGGCGCGCCGCGCGACCGCTTGGCCGATTCGCCCCATCCCGACAATGCCGAGCCGTTTGCCGTAGATCCGGTGCCCCAGCATTGAGGTCGGCGACCATCCCTTCCATTTATCGGTGTCGGTCTTCAGCCACATGGCGCCCTCGGCGAGCCGGCGCGGGACGGCGAGGATCAGCGCCATCGTCATGTCGGCAGTGTCCTCAGTGAGAACGCCCGGTGTGTTCGTGACGATGATGCCGCGATTGCGGGCCGTATCCAGGTCGATATTGTCGACGCCGGTCCCGAAATTGGCAATCAACTTCAGTTGCTCGCCTGCTTGGCTCAGTACCGCACGGTCGATCCGATCGGTGACGGTGGGCACCAGAACCTCGGCGCGCTTGACCGCTTCGATCAGCTCATCCTGTCCCATCGGCTTGTCGTCGATATTCAGATGCGCATCGAACAGTTCGCGCATCCGGGTCTCGACCACATCGGGCAAGCGGCGCGTCACAATTACAATCGGCTTGTCAGTGGTCATTCGGCCTTTCCGCTAATTTTCGCGGGGCATAGCACCGGCGCATGACGACAACTAGGCCGGAATTGGATAACGAGGAGGGTTGCCAAGTCGCCGCCCTTCTATCAGAAGGCTGGTGAGAAAACAAAGTGCCTTGTCAGTCGCTTTGCCACGATCCCTTCATGTTTTTGTCGCATCCCTTGCGACCGCGATCCGGGGACGGCATCGGTGAGTTTCACATCAACGCTCCGGGACGAGATCAAGCCGCGATGGAACCCGACGCCGTGCTGAAAATTTTGAGCATGCTGCTGCTGGCTGCCGCGATTGGCGTGTGTCTCGCACCCCGACCGGCTGCAATTGCCCAGGGCGCTCCCGGCCAAGGGGTCGAGCGCAAGGGGGCAAGCGGCCTGCCGCTGCCGCGCTTCGTCTCCCTCAAGTCGGACCGGGTCAATGTGCGCAAGGGGCCGAGCACGGACCATGCGGTCAATTGGGTATTTTCCCGCGCCGGCCTGCCGGTGGAGGTGATCGCCGAATCCGATAATTGGCGCCAGGTTCGCGATGCTGACGGCTCGGAAGGCTGGGTGTTCCATTCGTTGCTCAGCGGACGGCGCACCGCGCTCGTAACGCCCTGGGCCAAGGACGAACAACAGATCTCGCTTTACCGGCGGCCCAGCTCCGGCAGCGGCAACGTTGCCCGCGTCGAACCAGGCGTGCTCGGCATCCTGATCTCCTGCGACGGCGAGTGGTGCGAGTTCTCCGTCAACGGCTATTCCGGCTGGATCGAGCAGGAGCGGCTCTGGGGCGTCTATAGCGGCGAACGCCTGAATTAGCCGACGCAAACGGCTTGGCCGCCTCGTCCCTCGAGAGTACAGAAAGGTTCCCCCGCTGTTGCGGGCAGCGCGGCTAGTCCTGCTCGACCAACCTGACAAGCACATCCACCCGCGAAATCTTCATGCCTGCGGGCGGTTCAGGAAGCCTGTTGATCTCGATCATTTCCCGCGGGATGTCTTCGAGCGCGCCCTGGGACTCCAGGAAGAAGTGGCAATGGTCGGAAGTATTGGTATCGAAGTATGTCTTCGATCCCTCAATCGCCACCTCCCGCAGCAGACCCGCCTCAGTGAATTGGTGCAGCGTGTTGTAGACGGTCGCCAATGACACCGGGACGGCGTTGCGTTGGGCCTCTTCATGCAGGGTCTCGGCCGTCAAATGCCGATCTCCTTGCCCAAACAGCAGTTCCGCCAAGGCTATGCGTTGCCGCGTCGGCCGCAGGCCCGCTTCGCGCAGGGCCTTTTGCAGTTCGCTATCATTCCTAACTTGGGGCATAAGCGTCTGTATCAATTTTTCGAATATAACGCCAGCGCAAACTATATTGGGTTGGCGGATTCACAGCAATATATGCATCCCAACCAATCAATCTTTGCGCTGGATCAATTACTGCGAATGATTTGCAGCTTGAATCGCATAGGCTTTTGAACCCATTGGGAGTGTGATAGGACATGTCCGATGGATGGGCCTGGGAAAAGCGATACGGAACGGACGCAGATGGCCAATCGCCTGACCAGCTTTGAATATGAGGATCTGCTTGCCTGCGCACGGGGCGAGCTGTTTGGACCCGGCAACGCCCAATTGCCATTGCCGCCAATGCTGATGTTCGAGCGAATCTCGCGGATTTCAAGCGAGGGCGGCGAGCACGGCAAGGGCGAGATCGTGGCGGAGTTGAGCATCAAGCCCGATCTTTGGTTTTTTCCCTGTCACTTCAAGGGCGATCCTGTGATGCCCGGTTGTCTGGGGTTGGACGCATTGTGGCAAATGCTGGGGTTCTTTCTGGGTTGGCTAGGCGCGCCGGGCAAGGGCCGGGCGTTGAGCGTCGGCGAGGTCAAGTTTTCCGGCATGGTGGTCCCCAGCGTCGAGAAGCTCGAATACATCGTCGATCTGAAGCGGATTATCCGGCGAAAATTTACCCTTGGCGTTGGCGACGGCACTCTGAAGGCAGATGGCGAGACCATCTACACGGCGAAGGATTTGCGCGTCGGGTTGTTCGCAGATGGCGGCGAAGACGCACCGGCCAGCGCGTGACGACGGTGCGGGGGCTTCCCCCTCAATTGATTGAGCTTGGTCGGAGTCGGTAAGGGATTTGTCATGAGACGAGTGGTGGTCACCGGAATGGGGATTGTGTCGTCGATCGGCAACAATACCCAGGAAGTGTTGGCATCCCTAAGAGAGGCCCGTTCGGGCATCATCAAGGCCGACGACTACGAGGAATTGGGCTTCCGCTGCCAGGTGCATGGCGCGCCTACGCTGGACTGGGAGCAGGTAATCGACCGCAAGGTGCGCCGTTTCATGGGGGCGGGAGCGGCTTGGAATTACGTCGCCATGGAGCAGGCGATTTATGACGCCGGCCTGGAGGACGACGAGGTGTCGAACGAGCGCACCGGGCTCATCATGGGATCGGGCGGGCCCTCCACCAAGGCGATCGTGGGCGCGGCCGACACCACGCGCAGCAGGGGACCGAAAAAGGTAGGGCCTTTCGAAGTGCCGAAATCCATGTCCAGCACCAACTCGGCAACACTCGCCACGCCCTTCAAGATAAAGGGCGTCAATTACTCGATCTCGTCTGCCTGTTCCACGTCGGGCCATTGCATCGGCAACGGCACCCAACTGATTCAGTGGGGCAAGCAGGACATGGTCTTTGCCGGCGGCGGCGAGGAATTGGATTGGACACTCTCGGTGCTGTTCGATGCGATGAACGCGATGTCGTCGAAGTTCAACGACACGCCGGCCACGGCAAGCCGCGCCTATGACGCCAACCGCGACGGCTTCGTAATTGCAGGTGGAGCCGGCGTTTTGGTGCTGGAGGAGCTTGAGCACGCCAAGGCACGGGGCGCCAAAATCTATGCCGAGGTGGCGGGCTACGGCGCCACATCGGATGGATTCGACATGGTGCAGCCGTCGGGCGAAGGCGCGGTGCGGTGCATGCGTCAGGCCATGGAGGATTTGGATTGCGAGGTCGATTACATCAACCCGCACGCCACCTCCACGCCGATTGGCGATGTTCGCGAGGTCGAGGCGATTCGGGAGGTGTTCGGAGAAAAGATCCCGCCGATTAGCGCCACCAAATCGCTGACCGGCCACTCGCTTGGCGCCAGCGGCGTCCAGGAATCCATCTATTCACTCTTGATGATGAACAATGGCTTTATCTGCGAGTCCGCGAATATCGAGGAGCTGGACCCCGAGATGGCCGACATGCCGATCGTCACCAAGCGCAAGGACAATGTCGATATCAACTGTGCAATGTCCAACAGCTTCGGTTTCGGGGGCACCAACGCTACGCTGATATTCAAGCGGTACGATGCGTAATTCGAGATTCCGAAATCCTGTAATCCGCAGCAGGTAGATCGAGTGTCACGATGACAGCCAAAACCCAAGAAACAGTCGGCAATCTCATGGCAGGTAAGCGCGGCCTCGTTATGGGGGTCGCGAACGATCGCTCGCTCGCCTGGGGCATCGCAAAGTCGCTCGCCGATCACGGCGCCCACCTGGCTTTCACTTATCAGGGCGAATCCTTCGGCAGACGCGCGATCCCACTCGCCGAATCCGTCGGCTCGGACGTGATCGTTTCCTGCGACGTCGAGGATTTGGAGAGCGTCGACGCCGTGTTCGACGAGATCGCCAAGAAATGGGGGTCGCTGGATTTCGTGGTGCACGCGCTGGCTTTTTCCGACCGCAACGAGTTGCGCGGCCGCTACGCCGACACCAGCCGCGAAAACTTCGTGCACACCATGGTGATTTCCTGCTTCTCCTTCACCGAGGTCTGCAAGCGCGCCGCCGATTTGATGCCCGATGGGGGAAGCCTTTTGACGCTGACCTATGGCGGCTCGACCCGGGTTGTGCCTTGTTACAACGTGATGGGCGTCGCCAAGGCCGCACTTGAGGCGAGCGTACGGTATCTTGCCACCGATCTCGGGCCCCAAGGTATTCGCGTCAATGCGCTCTCGCCAGGGCCGATGCGGACGCTTGCCGGGGCCGGCATTTCGGATGCCCGGATCCTTTTCAACTACCAGCGAAAATATTCGCCCCTGAAGCGCACACCGCACCTGACGGAAGTTGGGGGCGCGGCGCTCTATCTGCTTTCCGACCTCTCGGGTGCTGTGACGGGCGAGGTGCATTTGGCGGATTGCGGATACTCCACCACCGCAATGCCGACGCTGGAAGATCTTAAAGCAATGGACGAGGGCAATGGCGACGCCGATAGTCAGCCGGAAGCGGCCGAGTGAAGCCGCCTGCGACCTGATCGTAAGCCATTGGCGCCCTTTTTCCTCCTGGTCACGTGGCGATGATTGGTCTTTTTGATTCCGGCCATGGCGGTCTCACCGTATGCCGCGCGCTGATCAAGCGCTTCCCCGAACAGCGCTTCGTCTATCTGGGCGATCACGCCAACGCTCCCTACGGAAATAGACCATCGGAAGAGATCGTGACGCTGACCCAAACCGGCGTCGAGACCCTGTTCGACCAGGGTTGCCGGTTGGTGATTCTGGCCTGCAACACGGCGACCTCGGTGGCATGCCGCAATTTGCAGCAAAACTGGCTGCCCCAGTCGGGACGAGAGGGCTGCAATCTGCTTGGCGTAATCGCCCCAACGGTTGAGGCCGCCACCCAGACGCCTTGGGCTGTGACGGCTCCGCAATATCCGCAGAAATACAACACCGAAACGATCGCGGTCTTCGCCACCGGACGCACGGTCGCCAGCAATGTTTACCCGGAAGAGATCGGCAAGAGATGCCCCAAGGTCCGCGTGGTGCAACAACCCTGCCCAGATCTCGCGGGCGCGATCGAGGCGGGCAAGACCGAGGCTGAACTCGACTCCATGGTCGCCCGCTATGTTGGCGAGCTGCTGGAATCGCTGGCGGGCGAGACGCCCGACCGGGCCATATTGGGCTGCACCCACTTCCCGCTTGTCGAAGCGCTGTTCGCGCGCCACTTGCCGGCCTCGACCAGGCTTCTCAGCCAGCCCGAAACAGTTGCAGATAGCCTCGAGGACTATCTTGCACGGCACCCCCACTACCTCACCGCCGATCCCGCCAGCCGGGCGCCGGTGCTGCTGACCACAGCCGATGCGGGTCATGTGAGGCGCTCGCTGAAGCCCTTCTGGGAAGACGAAGCCGCCTTCCAGCCCCTGGCTTAAATCTCTGTTCTGAAATGAAAAAGCGGCCCCGAATGGGACCGCCTTCTCTGTAAAGACGCCGTTGAAGCGAGCTGAGCCTAGCTTGCCTCTTTGGCCTCCGGTTTGTCCTCGCGCGGTATCTCGTCGCCGGTTTTCTGATCGACCACCTTCATGGAAAGCCGAACCTTGCCGCGGTCGTCGAAGCCCATCAGCTTGACGAAGACGCTGTCGCCCTCTTTGACCACGTCGGTCACTTGGCGCACCCGCTCGTCCGCCAATTGCGAGATGTGGACGAGCCCGTCCTTGGGTCCGAAGAAGTTCACGAACGCCCCGAAATCGACCACCTTGACCACGGTTCCGCGATAGATCACGCCCACTTCGGGCTCGGACGTGATCGCCTTGATGCGGTCCAGCGCTTCTTTGATGGACTGAGCGCTTGCCGAGGCGACCTTGACGGTGCCGTCATCGGAAATATCGATCTTGGCTCCGGTCTCTTCGACCATTTGGCGGATCACCGCGCCACCTGGTCCGATCACTTCGCGGATCTTATCGACGGGAATCGTGATCAGCTCGATCCGGGGAGCGTGCTCTCCAAGCTCTGGACGCGCCTGCTCGATCGCCTTGTTCATCTCGTCCAGGATATGCAGACGGCCGTCCTTGGCCTGCGCCAGGGCGGTCTTCATGATCTCTTCCGTGATGCCGGTGATCTTGATGTCCATCTGCAACGAAGTGATGCCGTCGGAGGTACCGGCAACCTTGAAATCCATGTCGCCCAGATGATCTTCATCGCCCAGAATATCGGAGAGCACGGCGTGCTTGTCCTGCTCCATGATCAATCCCATGGCAATTCCGGCCACTGGGTTGTTGATCGGGATTCCGGCGTCCATCATGGCGAGCGAAGCGCCGCACACGGTCGCCATCGATGACGAGCCGTTGGACTCGGTAATCTCAGAGACCACCCGCATGGTGTAGGGAAAGCTCTCGCGGTCGGGCAGCATGGGCCGCAGCGCCCGCCAGGCGAGCTTGCCGTGGCCCACCTCGCGCCGCCCGGTGAAGCCGACCCTGCCCGTCTCGCCAACGGAATAGGGTGGGAAGTTATAGTGCAGCAGGAAGGATTCCTTATAGGTGCCTTGGAGGGCATCAACGAACTGCTCGTCCTCGCCCGTTCCAAGGGTAGCGACCACTAGCGCCTGGGTCTCACCGCGGGTGAAGACCGCGCTGCCATGGGCGCGGGGCAGCAGGCCGACCTCGCAGGTGATCGGGCGCACGGTGGAAAGATCGCGCCCGTCGATTCGTTTGCTGGTCTCCAGAATGCTTCCGCGCACGATGTCTTTTTCGAGCGCCTTAAAGGCTTCGCCCACCGCGGGATCAGCTTCTTCACCCGCAGGCGTCACGGACTCGATGGTCTTGGCTTTGATCTCGCCGACGCGCTCCAGCCGCGGAAGCTTTTCGGCGATCTCATAGGCTTTCCGCAGATCAGACTCCGCGAGCTTGCGCACCTGATCCGCGTTTTCATTGGCCTCGGGAGCCGCCAGATCCCAGGGTTCCTTGGCGGCCTTTTCCGCCAATCTGATAATTGCCTGGACCACGGGCTGGATGCTCTCCTGGCCGAACATCACTGCGCCCAGCATTTCGTCTTCGCTGAGCTCGCGGGCCTCGGATTCCACCATCAGCACCGCTTGAGCCGTACCCGCCATCACCAGGTCGAGCTTACTCTCTTGCATCTCGTCGATCATCGGGTTCAGCACATATTGGCCTTCGATGAAGCCCACGCGGGTGGCGCCGATCGGACCCAGAAACGGCAGGCCCGACAGGGTCAATGCCGCCGAGGAGGCGATCAGGGCAACGATGTCTGGATCGTTTTCCAAATCGTGGCTAAGCACGGTGGCGATCACCTGGGTTTCGTTTTGGAAACCCTTCACGAATAACGGCCGGATAGGCCGGTCGATCAGCCGCGACGTCAGCGTTTCCTTTTCCGAGGGCCGCCCCTCGCGCTTGAAATAACCGCCCGGAATCTTGCCGGCTGCATAGGTCCGCTCCTGGTAATTGACCGTGAGCGGGAAAAAATCTCGTCCGGGCTTAGCTTCCCGGTCGGCGACTGCGGTCGCCAGTACAGTGGTTTGGCCGTATTGCACCAGCACGGCGCCATCGGCTTGACGGGCCAGATGCCCGGTCTCGAATCTGAGGGGCCGTCCGCCCCATTCAATTTCTTCAACTTGCGTATCGAACATTCTATCTCTCAACTCGGATTGCCACCGCATCGGACGGTGGTCTCATCGATTTCGATTGTGTGAATTTATCGGACCCCATCGCGAGCGCCCCAGATTGGCCGCAGAGTTGCTGCGGGTGAAGGCGACTCAGCGCCGGATACCCAGACGCTTGATAAGGGTCTTGTAGCGCTCCTCGTCCGTCCCTTTGACGTAATCGAGAAGGCGGCGACGCTGGCTTACCATTTTCAGCAGCCCGCGCCGTGAGTGGTTGTCTTTTTTGTGGGATTTGAAGTGCTCAGTTAGATTGACGATCCGCTCTGTGAGGATTGCGACTTGCACCTCCGGTGAACCGGTATCGTCCTTGGTCGTTGCGTATTCACTCACAAGCTCCCGCTTGCGGTCGGCGGTTATCGACATCCAGTACTCCTTCGTCTATCGATAAATCAGGGCTGCGCATTCATATTGAACACGCGGATTGGCCGCAGCTCACCCTGATCGACTTCGCCTAGCGCCACGAGCGTTCCTCGCGACATGGCGTAGACGGAACCTTTCAGGATGGGGGCGTCGCGGCCGCGTAGCAAAACGGCCTGCCCGCGCTTTAGCCTGGCCGCATCGTTCCCGCTTACGGCGAGCGCCGGGATGTCGTCCAGCGCAGTCTCCACGGGCTTGAGGATGGCAAGCAGCCCCTCGCGGCCGGCGGCACTATGGCTGATCTCCTGTAGTTTATCCAGAGAAATCGTGTGCTCATCCAAGTACGGACCGACCCGTCTGCGGCGCAGCGCGACGACGTGCCCAAAGCAACCTAAGGATCGGCCAAAATCCCGCGCCAAGGCTCTCACATAGGTGCCCTTGGCGCAGTCGGCTTCGAACTCGGTCAAGTCACCGTTCTTGTGTTCGCTGACTTCCAGGCGATCGATATGCGCAGGCCGGGCGGCGAGTTCAAAGTCCTCGCCCTCCCGCGCCAAATCATAAGCGCGCTCGCCCTCCACCTTGACCGCCGAATAGGTGGGCGGCACCTGCATGATCGAGCCGGTGAATTCATCCAGGATCGCCTCGATCTCCTCCGGCGTGGGACGCGATTCGCTCTCCCGTACGGGTCTGCCTTCGCTGTCATCGGTGTCGGTCTCGATGCCCCAGCGCACGGTAAAGGCATAGCTCTTGATGCCTTCCATGACGTGAGAGACGGTCTTCGTGGCTTCGCCCAGCGCGATCGGCAGCACGCCCGTGGCAAGCGGGTCCAGAGTCCCAGCATGGCCCGCCTTGGCCGCATCATACAGGCGTTTGACCTTGGCGACGGCCTGCGTCGAGGTGAGCCCCTTGTCCTTGTCGAGGATCAGCCAGCCGTGAACCGGTTTACCCTTGCGCCGCCTGGCCATGGCCTGTCCCGGTCCGCTCACTCAATATCTTGGGCAACCTTGGGCGAGCGCAGCAGGCGCTCGATGCGCTCGACCTCGTCGAAGGTTTCGTCCAGCTTGAAGGTCATGGTGGGCATGTATTTCAGGGTGACCCGCTTGGCGAGTTCGCCACGGACGAATTTTCGGTGCCGCTCGAGCGCCGCAACCACCTGGCTCTGATCCGAGCCGCCCAGCGGCATGACGAAGGCTGTGGCCTGCCGCAGGTCCGGGCTCAACGTCACTTGGGATACCGTGACCGTCACGCCCGAAAGATCCGGGTCTTCGACCGGGGCACGAATCAGCACGTCGGAAAGGGCCTTGCGCAGCATCTCGCCGACGCGCAATTGCCGTTGTCCTTGTTCGGTGTGTGGTCGGTTCCGCGTCATGACAATACCTGGCTCAGTGGAAGTGCGGTTACGGCCGCAACCGCGCAATCGGAGCGTCTCCCCCACCGGAAAGCCGCATTTTCCCGCAAGACCCTGTGTCGGACTGAATGGCTCGACGCGAGCCTAAAGGCTGCGCTCCACCTCTTCGACATGGAAGCACTCGATGACATCGCCGGTGCGCATGTCCTGGTAACTCTCGAAGCCCATGCCGCACTCCTGTCCAGCCTGGACCGAGCTTACTTCGTCCTTGAAGCGCATCAAGGTCCCGAGCTTGCCCTCGTGGATAACCACGTCATCGCGGATCAGACGGACGTTCGCGCCGCGCTCGACCCGGCCCTCGGTGACACGGCAGCCGGCAACCTTGCCCACTTTGGAGATGTTGAAGACTTCCAGGATTTCCGCATTGCCCAGGAAGGTCTCCCGCAGCGTGGGATCGAGCAGACCCGACATGGCGGCCTTCACGTCGTCCACTAGATCGTAGATCACGGCGTAGTAACGGATCTCGATGCCGTCCGCCTCGGCGGCCATCTTGGCCTGTTGGTTGGCCCGAACATTGAAGCCAATCACGACGGAACCGGCGGTTGCCGCAAGATTGACATCCGATTCGGTGATGCCGCCGACGCCCGCATGAATCACCCGGGCCTTGACCTCGTCGGTTCCCATTTTATCGAGCGCCGCTACGATGGCCTCTATCGAACCCTGGACATCACCCTTGATAAGCAGCGGGAATTCCTTCAGTCCGGTCTCACTGAGCTGACCCATCATGTGTTCGAGCGAACCGCGCGCTCCAGCGCCCGCGGCATGCAGGTCGCGGCGCTTGCGCTGTCGGTATTCGGTGATCTCGCGGGCCCGCGCCTCGCTCTCCACCACGGCGAATTGATCGCCGGCTTCCGGTGCGTTGTTGAAGCCGAGCACTTCGACGGGAACGGCGGGGCCAGCATCATCGACCTGTTTGCCGTGGTCGTCGATCAGTGCCCGCGTCTTGCCCCAAGCACCGCCAGCGACGACGATTTCGCCGACCCTTAAGGTGCCCCGCTGCACTAGCATGGAGCCGACTGGTCCGCGGCCCTGATCGAGTTTGGCCTCGATAATCACGCCCTCGGCGGGCCGATCCGGATTGGCCTTGAGCTCCAACAGTTCGGCCTGCAGTAGAATCGCCTCCAGCAGCTTGTCCAGATTGGTTTTCTCGGTGGCCGAGACTTCGACCTCCAGCACATCGCCGCTCATGCTCTCGACCACGATCTCGTGCTGCAGCAGCTCGGTGCGGACCTTGTTGGGATCTGCGTCGCGTTTATCGATTTTGTTGACGGCGACGATGATCGGCACGCCCGCTTCACGGGCATGGGTAATCGCTTCGACCGTTTGCGGCATTACACCGTCATCGGCCGCCACAACCAGCACCACGATATCGGTGACCTTGGCGCCACGGGCCCGCATGGCGGTGAATGCCTCGTGGCCCGGCGTGTCGATGAATGTGATCTTGTTTCCGTTCACATCGACCTGGTAGGCGCCGATATGTTGGGTAATTCCGCCCGCCTCGCCTGAGACCACATTGGCTTCTCGGATCGCATCCAGCAGCGATGTCTTGCCGTGGTCGACATGGCCCATGACCGTGACAATCGGCGCGCGTGGCTGCAGGTCTTCGCCCTTGTCCTCTTCGCCGATAAAGCCCTCTTCCACATCGGCATCGGAGACGCGCCTGATTGTGTGGCCGAACTCCTGGGCGATCAGCTCGGCGGTGTCGGCGTCGACCACATCGTTCATCTTGCGCATGTCACCCTGTGTCATCAGGTATTTGATGACGTCGACCGCCCGCTCGGCCATTCGGTTGGCCAGCTCTTGAATGGTGATGGCCTCGGGAACGATCGCCTCGCGCGAAATCTTTCCCTGGGCTTCCGAGTGTTCGGCGGATTGTTTCTTCTGTCGCTCCTGGCGGCGGCGCAGCGACGCCAGGCTGCGTTGGCGCTGTTCTTCGTCGAGCGCATTGGTGATGGTGAGTTTGCCGCGAACCCGGCGCTCCTCGCCGCGGCGGATCGCGGCCTTATCCTTTTTCTGCCGATCTTCAGCCGGGCGAGCATCTTTCGCCGCCGGTCCCTCGGTGGCCTTTTCAGGCTCTAACCGCTGACGCGCCGTCTCCTCGGCCTTGGTCTTTGCCTCCTCCTCGGCTGCAAGGCGCGCCTCCTCTTGGCGCTGGCGCTCATCGGCTTCGAGCTGCTCGCGCTTCTTCTGTTCCTCATCGTGCACGACGCGCTGTGCGGTCTCTACGGCATCGTGGCGCTCTTCGGCTTCGCGCTCGCGGGCTTCGGCCAGCGCACGCGCCCTGGCGCCCTTTTCTTCGTCCGACAGCTCCCTCAGCACGACGCCCGCACGCTGCCCGGCAGCGTCAGTATCTGCCGCGTCTGCGGCCGGCGCCTCGCTTACAGGCTCAGCGCTGGAAGTTGCGGCCTCCGCTTCGCGTGCCTCCTCCTTGCCTGGCGCGGCAATGGAGCGCTTCTTTTTCTTCTCGACCAGGACCGACTTCGACCGGCCGTGGCTGAAGTTCTGGCGCACATGGCCAGACTCCACGGTGCGCTTGAGGTTAAGCGTCATCGAGCGCGAACTGCGTATGGTTTTTCCGTCTTCTTCTTTCGTTTCACTCATCGTTCACCAATTCCTGCCGTCAGGCGGCAGCAAATGCAGCGCTGCCCGCGCGGAAATTCTCCAAGCGTGCCGCAGCCTGCAAAAACTTTGGGCTCACCCTGCCCTGGATCAACGCAGCATGTACCACATTTAGCCGCCCCAATGCCAAGCTCAATTCGTCGGTGGTAAAGCAGCGCAAAATCTTAGGCTTCATGCCAACTAATTCCGCGACTTTCAAAACCTTGGCGTCGAGCTTTTGACAGCCATTCTCGGCCGCTTCGACCGCGTGCAGCATGCAGGCCAGCTTCTCACGCTGGCGCGTCAGCAGCTCCTCAACCTTGGAGAAGCCCGTCACCACCTCGCCCGCCTTGTTGGCGAAGCTCAGGAGTCCGAGCGCCGCTTCGGCCAACAGCCTGTCCAGCAACTGCACAAGGTCTGGACTGACTTCGACCGGCTGCCGCAAGGCGCGGGCGAACTGGTTTTTCTTGACCGCAGCTTCGACCACATCGCTGGCGCAGGTCAACCATACCCCGCGCCCGGGCAGCCGCTGTTTTAGATCCGGGACCACCGCATCATTAGGGTCAAGCACGAAGCGAATTAGCTCATCGACGGGCCGTTGAACCCGCGTGACTGCGCATTGCCGAACCCGGTCGCAGTCGCTGGATGCCCGCTTCGCCATCCCAGTCGCAGCTGACGCAGCCCGATCAGCGGATGCGCCGTCAGGCCGGCGCCTCCTGGGAATCCGAAGAGCTTGCGCCTTCGGCGGGTGCGGCTTCAGCAGCCCCCTCTTCGCCGGCGGCGTGCCCGTCTTCGGTCTCTTCATCGGCCTGCTTGAGGTCTTCCTCGGTGATCCAGCCCGCCTTGATACGGGCCGCCATGATCATTTTTTCCACGTCCTCGCGGGCTAGATCGAAGCCATCCAGGAAACCTGCGTGGTTCACGGTCTCCTCCTCCTGGCGCTCCTGCCAGCCGCAGAGATCATCCGTGGCGCATTCTGCAAAGTCTTCGAGCGTCTTGACCTCGTTTTCGCCGAGCGCAACCAGCATGGCCGTGGTCAAACCCTCGATCTCGCCAAGCTCGTCTGTCACGCCGAGCTTAACGCGGCGCTCGTTCAGCTCTGCCTCCCGTTTTTCCAGGAATTCCTGGGCACGGGTCTGCAGCTCGGCCGCGGTATCCTCGTCAAAGCCTTCAATACCGGCGATTTCGGAGGCTTCCACATATGCCACCTCGTCGACCGCGCTGAACCCCTCCGATGTGAGCAGCTGGGCAATTACCTCGTCCACGTCCAGTGTTTCCATGAACATTTCCGAGCGTTCGACGAATTCGGCCTGGCGGCGCTCCGATTCCTCCGCCTCGGTAAGAATGTCGATGTCCCAGCCGGTCAGCTGCGAGGCGAGCCGTACATTCTGGCCCCGGCGGCCGATCGCCAGGCTGAGCTGACTATCGGGAACCACCACCTCGATGCGCTCGGCATCCTCGTCCAATACCACCTTAACGACTTCGGCGGGCGCCAGCCCATTGACGATGAAGGCGGCTGCGTCGGGCGACCATTGGATGATGTCGATCTTCTCGCCCTGCAGCTCATTGACCACGGCCTGAACCCGGCTGCCCCGCATGCCGACGCAAGCGCCGACGGGGTCGATGGAGCCGTCATTGGAAATTACCGCGATCTTGGCGCGGCTGCCTGGATCGCGGGCCACCGACTTGATCTCGACGATACTGTCATAGATCTCCGGCACTTCCTGAGCGAACAGCTTGGCCATGAACTCTGGATGAGTGCGCGAGAGGAAGATTTGCGGTCCCCTTTGCTCGCGGCGCACGTCATAGATATAGGCGCGGATCCGGTCGCCATAACGGAAGTTTTCCCGGGGCAGAGTCTCGTCGCGGCGCACGATCGCTTCGGCGCGGCCAAGATCGACGACCACATTGCCATACTCCACCCGCTTGACGATGCCGTTGACGATTTCGCCGATCCGGTCCTTGTACTCCTCATATTGGCGTTCGCGCTCGGCCTCCCGGACCTTCTGCACGATCACCTGTTTGGCGTTTTGTGCAGCGACCCGCCCGAAATCGAGTGGCGGCAGGGGTTCGGCGATAAAGTCGCCCACCTGGGCCGCAGGGTTGCGCTTTCGCGCCTCCTTGATCGAGATCTGGGTGGCTTCCATCACCAGTTCGTCCACCACCTCCAGCAGCCGCGAGAGGCGAATGTCCCCGGTGTCAGGATCGATTTCCGCGCGAATCTCGTTCTCGCTGCCGTAACGCGATTTCGCCGCCTTTTGGATGGCGTCCTCCATCGCAGCAATCACGATTTCGCGCTCGATCGATTTCTCGCGCGCCACCGCATCGGCGATCTGCAGCAATTCCAGTCTGTTTGCACTAATGCCGGCCTCAGCCATGGCAATTCTCCAAATCTGTCGTCTCTTTCAGACCGGCTTCCGCCGGGTCAAATCTCATCATTCAGATATCCGCCGGCGGTGCCTTAAGCAGCGCATCGCTAAAGACCAATTTGGCCTCGCCGATCAACGCCAGTGGAAACCCGATTATCTGCGGCGAAGCGCCCTTCTCGAGCGCGACCTTAAGGCGAACCTCACCTGCATCGAAGCCTTCAATCTCTCCTCGAAAGCGGCGCCGTCCATCAATTGGTTCCTTCAGCTCGATCTTCGCTTCGTGCCCTGCCCAGCTCTCGAAGTCGCTGGGACGCACTAGAGGCCGATCGACACCTGGCGAGGATACCTCCAAATGATACTCTCCCGGCATCGGGTCATAGGCGTCGAGCAGCGGTGATAAGCGCCGGCTGATAACAGCACAATCTTCCACCGACATGGTGCCATCTTCGCGCTCGGCCATGATCTGAACCGTCCCACCGTCGCGGCCCGAGACCAGCACGCGAACCAAGCGAAATCCCAGTTCGTCCAAAACCGGCTCGCTCAAGGCGGCGATCTCGGCCGCCTTGCCGGTTTCTAAAACGAAGCGCTGATCCATCTCCATTGGCGGGTTCGCCACCAAGTCCGGCTCGGGCACGCCTTAGTCAGCCCTTTTCCGGCCCCATAAACAAAAAGAGCGGACCCGGGGGTCCACTCCTGACCAAAACACAAATCATGAGTACCCCTAATATACGCGAGTCTTCGTGGCTTTCAAGGAAGCTGATGGCCTATCGCAGTCGTCCGAAAGTCAGGAAATACGGCGTGCGCCCTTCCCGCAGCGCCTTTTGCTCATAGCGGGTTTGGGGCCAATCCGAAGGTCGATTGCGCCAATCGGAAGCCCGGCGCGCCTGCCATTCAAAGGCGGGTTCCTGTTGCATTGCAAGCAGCATCGCGCGGGCGTAGTCGCCGATGTCCGTCGCCGTCCGTAGTTCGCCGCCCGGCCGCAGCACCCGGGCGAACTGTGCGACAATCGCGGGCGAGAACAGCCTGCGGCGCCAATGGCGCTTTTTCGGCCAGGGGTCGGGGAACAGCACGAAAATGCGGTCGAGCCCCGCATCGGGAAGCCCGTCCAGCAGATCGCGCGCATCGCCGTCATGAATTCTCACATTGCCGAGCTGTTGGCTTTCGACCGAAGCCAGCAAGGTCGCGACGCCATTGATGAAGGCCTCGCTACCCAGAAGGCCCACGGAAGGATTGCGGGCGGCCTGCCAGGCGAAATGCTCGCCGGCACCGAATCCGATTTCCAGCCAGACTTGCTCAACGGGCTCGGAGAACAGTTTTGCGAGATCTGCCGGTGGCCCTGCACCCAGATCGATCCGCAATTCAGGCAGCAGCGTCTCGACGAGCTTCCGTCGCCGTGGACTCAAGCGGTGGCCCATGCGCCGCCCATAGAGGCGCCGCTCGCCCTGTTCCGCCGACTTCGTCTTGGTTTTGGGCACCAGATGCAATGGCCGGACCGCTTGGCGCGGCTGGTTTCGTTCGCTGCAGCGCTAGCTTAGGGCGGACTTTATCGGCTCCACCAGGTCCAAGCGCTCCCAAGAGAACCCGCCATCATTATCGGGCGTTCGGCCGAAATGGCCATAGGCAGCCGTGCGCTCATAAATCGGCCGCGACAGCGCTAAGTGCTCGCGAATGCCCCGTGGCGACAGATCCATGATCTCTGCGAGCGCCGCCTCGAGGCGCGCCGGGTCAACCTTGCCCGTGCCGTGCAGATCGGCATAGAGCGAAAGCGGCTTCGAGACGCCGATGGCATAGGCAAGCTGTAGCGTGCACTTTTCCGCCAGTCCGGCTGCAACAACATTCTTCGCCAAATAGCGTGCCGCATAGGCCGCAGAGCGATCGACCTTGGTCGGATCCTTGCCTGAAAAGGCACCGCCCCCATGGGGCGCCATCCCGCCATAGGTGTCGACGATGATCTTGCGCCCCGTCAGACCGGTATCGCCGTCGGGTCCACCGACCACGAAGCGGCCGGTCGGATTGACGTAGAATTCGTCCTCCGGGGGCATCCATCCCTCCGGCAGCACGTCCTCCACAAATTTCCGTACGATTTCCCGCACTTCGCTTTGCCGGACGTTTTCGTCGTGCTGCGTCGAGACCACCACGGATGAAGAACGGACCGGCCTGCCGTTCTCATAAACCAAAGTTACCTGGCTCTTGGCGTCGGGTCCCAACCCTTCGGCTGCGCCCAAATGGCGGGCCTTGGCCATTTCGTGAAGTATCCGGTGGGCGTAATGGATCGGCGCCGGCATGAGGTGATCGGTCTCGGTACAAGCGTAACCAAACATGATGCCCTGGTCGCCCGCCCCCTCATCCTTGTTGTCGCTCGAGTCCACACCCTGGGCGATATCGGGCGACTGGCCGTGGACATAATTCTCTACCTCGGCCGTCTTCCAATGAAAGCCCTCTTGCTCGTAGCCGATTTCCCGGACGCAGCGTCGCGCGGTCTCCTCCATCACCTCATGGGTGATCTCTTCGGGGCCACGAACTTCGCCTGCCAGAATTATCCGATTGGTGGTGGTCATAGTCTCGACCGCCACTCGTGAAGAGGGATCGGCGTCGAGGAAAAGATCGACGACCGCATCCGAGATGCGGTCACAAATCTTGTCGGGATGTCCTTCCGAAACCGATTCGCTCGTGAATAGATATGAGTCGCGCGGCAAGGACCCCTCGCAGTTTTTCTTGTTGGAGACCGCGGCTTTCTTGCAAGCTTTCCGGAGGCCGTCAAGCCCGCGCCGCGGGATCGAATACCCGCTGCTCAGGCGCCGTTCTTGGGCACCGTCCGGCTGAGCGAGCGCACCAGATCGATGATGGTGCGGCGAATCTTGGGATCGGCGATCTTCATGAAGGCGCGATTAAGCTCCAAGCCTTCCCGCGAATTCAGAAAGTCATAATAGAAATCTGTGCCTCCCGATTCCGCGAAACCCGGCGCCGGAGCGCCGTCTATTGTCGGTGCATCCTCGAAGAAGAACTGCACCGGTACCTCGAGGATGTCCGAGAACTGATACAGCCGGCTTGCGCCGATCCGATTCACGCCCTTCTCATACTTTTGAATCTGCTGGAAGGTGAGGCCGACTCGCTCACCGAGTTTTTCCTGACTCATTCCGACCAATAGGCGTCTGAGCCGTACTCGGGCCCCGACATGCGCATCAATCGGATTTGGCTTCCTGCTAGTTGCCATGGGACTAACCACTTTTCGGCTAGGTTGAACCTCTCGCCCGTCCATATAGGGCTCCCTTACCGGAATACACGGTCAAAATTTGTTAAAAGGAGTCCATGTTTATATGCGTATGTGACGTATACGGCAACAAAGGTCCTGTTTTTCGCTCAAAATTGGGATTTTTTTGTGGTTGACACGTCTGCTTGAATCCTGCGGCAAAGGCCCAAATTGCATCATGCGCGGCGGCCATCAAGCCAATAACTACTCGCCAAAAATGCCCATACGACGCCCAGCAATATGACAATCAGAGCTTCCAGCAAGCGGCCCCACCTGACGAAGAGCGTCGCCGAAATCGCTACAGGCAGGCCGCTATCCAGCGCACCCCCCCAATTGAGTCGCAGCCGCTCGATTACCCTACCATAGGGATCAATTACGGCGGACACGCCGGAATTTGCCGCCCGCACCACGGGCAAGCCCTGTTCCACTGCACGAACTCTCGCCTGATGCAAATGCTGGTAAGGACCGGTGGTGTCGCCGAACCAGGCATCGTTGGTAAGATTGAGCAGCCACTCGGGGCGATCGCCGTCGCCCCGCACGTCTTCGGGAAAAATGATCTCGTAACAGATCAGCGGACTGAATGTGGGGGCGCCCGGCGCGCGCATATGGCGACGCACCGTACCGGCCGCGAAGCCGCCACGCTGCCGCGTCAGTTGCTCCAAGCCAATCGCCTCGAGGGTGGTCTGGAAGGGCAAGAATTCGCCGAAGGGAACGAGTCTCACCTTATCGTAGCTGTCCAAGATCCGCGCCTGATCGTCCATCACGAAGATCGAGTTATAGACGCGATGCTCCCGGATTTCGCCGCCATCGGCATAGTCGGATTCGCCGCGCGCCGCGCCGATTATCAACACGGTGTCCTCGGGCAACAGATTTGCGATCGCCGTCAGCGCTACCTTGGTGTCGGCCAGCAGAAAGGGAACGGAGGATTCTGGCCATATCAGATGCGTGATGCCGCGCAGCCCGGCGCCGGGGGCATCGATCCTGCTACGGCTGATGTCGAGCAGCCGATTGAAGACCATGCTTCTATTGCCGGGCTTCCATTTCTCTTTTTGCGGGATGTTGGGCTGGACCACGCGAAGCCGAACGCCTGCGACCTCCTCCGTGGTTCCATTGGCGAGGCGGATTGCGCCGAACACATAGGCGCCGCCCAGCAATAGCACCGCCGCGACCGCAAGTCCGAAGCGCGCGGGCCAGCGAGCGTCGGCCGCCCAGAGCCCCGACCAAATGGTCGCGGGCGCGGAGAAAATCAGCACGGCGAGCGCCGTCAGGCCATAGACCCCGAAGACCGACGCCCACTGCATCAACGCCTCACCATCGGTGAGCGCATAGCCTAAGGTGTTCCAGGGGAACCCCGTAAGAATATGTCCGCGGGCGTACTCCGCCACCATGAAGGCGATCGCGAGCGCAACCACCCGCGCGGGTCCTGGGCACCATGCCAGGCTGGCGAGCGCCGTTGCGGCGCCATAGAAAATCGCGAGCCCGGCGGGCAGCAGAGCAACGGCCAAGGGCAACAGCCAGCCGAATTGGTCTGCCTCCACCAGAAAGGCTGAACCGATCCAGTACAGCCCAGCCAGAAAATACCCGAAGCCAAAAAACCAACCCGTCGACCCAGCGCAGAGGGCTTCATGCGCGCTCCTAGCCGCTGCGCCGGCCTCGCGGCTGCCCGCACAGCCATCCAACAGCCAAACCAGCACCGGAAAGGTCACGAACAGAATTGGGAAGAAGTCGAACGGCGCCATCGCCAACACGGAAAGTACCCCCGCCGCGAGGGCGGCGGCGGCGCGGCGCCATCCCTGTAGCGCGCCAATGGTGGCGGCGAGGCGGTTCATCGGCTGAGCCTGAAGCGATTCGGTTGCGGGCGCCTAATACTTGTGCCGGTTGGCGAAAGTTTGGCTAGGAATCAGTCCTGACCGCCCGCCTTGGTTCCCTTGGCTTCGCCGGCGCCCTCGCCATCTTCCGCCGGTCGCCGGTGCAAATGCACTCTGAGTTTTTTGATCCTGCGGGCATCGGCGTCCAACACCTCGAACTCGACCAATTCCGAGTGCGGCACGATTTCGCCACGGACCGGAACCCGGCCCAAAAGCGTGAAGACCAAGCCGCCCAGGGTATCGACATCGTCGTCGCGCTCGCCCGATAGCAAGCTTTCTCCCAATCGCTCCTCAAGCGCGGCAATCGGCGCGCGGGCATCGGCGATCAGGCCGAGCTGAGGATCCTCTCGGATCAGCGGACCACCATTGACATCGTGCTCGTCCTCGATCTCTCCGACAATCTCCTCGACCAAATCCTCGATCGAGACCAGGCCATCGGTGCCGCCATATTCATCGACCACCAGCGCCAAGTGAATACGCGTGGTCTGCATCCGCAGCAGCAGATCGATGGCCGCCATGGAAGGCGGCACGAACAGCACCTCACGCCGCAAGCCGACCTTCGAGACCGGCTGCTTCAGATTGACGGTCTTGAGATCGATCGAGCGCAGACCCTGGGCTTCGCTATTTCCGTTTGACGCCGTCCGCTTGGCCGTGCCGACCCGCTTGGTCTTAAAGGATTGTGCGGTAATCCACGACATCAGATCCTTGATGTGAACCATTCCGCGGGGATCGTCCAAGGTCTCGTGGTAAACCGGAATCCGCGAATGACCGGCTTGCTCGAAGACCCGGAGCAATTCCACCAGCGGCACGGCTTCGTCGATCGCAATAATGTCGGCGCGGGGAACCATCACGTCTTCCACGCGCAAATCGCCGATCCTCAGAATGTTCCGAAGCATCGAGCGCTCTTGGGGCGAAAAGCTCTTCACAGTTTCGCGCTCATCCCGCAAGGCGGCCGCAATCACGTCACGCAGATCCGGCGCCTCCGATAGCCCGATCTTCGCCTTGACCCGCTCGATCCAACCTGGCTCGGACTCCTTTTCGGGAACCGGTTCGCCCGCGCGCCGTTGTGTCGCCGCAGTGGCCATCACACGGCCTCGCCCTGCGAGGGTCGGGCAAAAGCATAGGGGTCGGCGAGCCCGAGGCCCGCAAGCACCTTGCGCTCCAGATTCTCCATGATGTCGGCTTCGGCCTCGCATTGGTGATCGAAGCCGAGCAGATGAAGCACGCCATGCACAACCAGATGGGTGGCATGATCGTCTAAGGACAGCCCCGAGTCGCGAGCCTCGCCCGCCACGGTCTCGTAGGCGAGCACCACGTCGCCCAACAGGCGTATGTGGCCGCACTGTCCAGCTTCCGAACAGAGCGGAAAGGAGAGTACATTGGTGGGCTGGTCCTTGCCGCGCCATTGCAGGTTCAGGTCGCGGGCTTCGGCATCCGATGTAAGCAGTACGGTCAGCTCGTAGTCCTGGCCTTCGTCCCTCGCCACAGCTCGTATCGCCGCCGCGGCGGCGCGGCAGATTCGTGCCTCATCCAAGCCCGCATCCCGCCATTGGGCGCACCGGTAGAGCACGCTGGTCTCCACGATTGGCAGCATGGTCTCCGCGGCAATCTCGGCAAGCGGCGTCGCCGCGCCGGTACTGTGAGCTGGTTCAGTGTCGTCCATTTGTTCAGCTGGAACTCTCATACGCCGCCACGATCCTGGAGACGAGTTCCCGGCGCACCACATCGGCGCTGGTGAAGGCGATATGGGTGATGCCCTCGATCGAGCGAAGCAGATCTATGGCCTGATTGAGCCCGGAGGACTGGCCGGGCGGCAGGTCCACCTGGGTCGGATCCCCGGTCACCACCATCTTCGAATTCTCGCCAAGGCGGGTGAGAAACATCTTGATTTGCATCGGCGTGCAGTTTTGCGCCTCGTCCAAAATAACGATTGCGTTCGAGAGCGTGCGGCCCCTCATGAACGCCAGCGGCGCTATCTCAATCACGCCGTTTTCGAGCCCGCGCTCGACCCGGTCGGGCGCTAGCACATCGTAAAGCGCATCATAGAGCGGGCGCAAATAGGGATCGACCTTTTCGCGCATGTCGCCCGGCAGGAAACCTAGCCGTTCGCCGGCCTCGACAGCGGGACGTGACAGGACCAGCCGGTCGGCGACACCGCGCTCCAGACAGGCCGCTGCATAGGCCACCGCCAGATAGGTTTTGCCGGTGCCGGCAGGACCGGTGGAAAAGATCAGCTCTTCATCTTCCAAGGCCTTGATATAGGCGCTTTGGGCCAGTGAGCGGCTGGTGATGAGCCTTTTGCGGGTTCGGATCTGGGCAACGTCGCGGGGAGATTTTTCGGAACCGCCATTGGGTGTGCCGGCGTTCTCCACGGGCGCGGCTTGGGCATGGCGAATTGCACCGTCTATTTCGCCTGGCCCAATCGCCTCGCCTTTTTCCAATCGGCCGTAAAGGTATTGCAATACGTCCACGGCGACGGCGCAGGCATGGGGCTTGCCCGCCAGCGTCACCACATTCCCCTGCACGACAGCCTCGACGCCAAGCCGGTCCTCCAGGACCGCCAGGTTGGCGTCGTACTCGCCGAGCAGCTCCGCTACCAGGCGGTTATCGTCGAATGTGATGACCCGACGGTCTAGGTCTTCTAACGCTTGCTGAGGTTCCAAAGCTTTCGTCTGTGCCGGTTGGCGACCATCACTCCACACTACAGCGCCTACGGCTCTCGGTACCCGACTTTCTCACGACAGGGTTACGGCCGTCTGCGCCGATTGTGCCAGCTTCATTATGTCACCTTCAAGACTATTGGGGGCCACGCCCCTAATTTCAACGTCGGCGACTTGGCCAATCAGGTCAATCCCACCGGCCGCGTGAACCGGCTGCAAATAAGGCGAGCGGCCCACCATTTGACCCGGCTTGCGGCCCTCGGCTTCAAACAAGACCGGCAGCGTGCGGCCCAGAAATCCATCATTGAAGGCCGCTTTTTGCCGATCCAATAGCGCTTGCAGCGTTTGCAACCGTGCCGATTTTTCTTGATCGGGCACTTGATCGTCGAAGCCGGCCGCCAGAGTTCCGGGGCGCGGAGAGTACTTGAAAGAATAGGCTTGGGCGAAGCCGACGCGTTCGACCAGTTCGAGGGTCGCGGCAAAGTCTGCATCCGTTTCGCCCGGAAAACCCACGATGATGTCGGTCGAAAGGGCGATATCCGGGCGGGCCAACCGGATTCGCTCGGCGATCCGGACATAGTCTTCCGCCGTGTGCTGCCGGTTCATGGCGGCCAGAATCCGGTCCGAGCCCGCCTGGAAGGGCAGGTGCAGATAGGGCATCACCTTGCCGACCTGCGCGTGCACACAAATCAACTCGTCATCGACGTCGCGGGGATGGCTAGTGGTGTAACGCAACCGCTCCAAGCCATCGATCCCGGCCAATTGCCGCAATAGGCGCGCCAACGACCACCGGTCTCCGTCTGGGCCTTGCCCATGATAGGCATTGACGTTTTGGCCGAGCAGCGTGAGCTCCTTGGCGCCGCCCGCAACCAGGTTGCGTGCCTCAAACTCAATATCGGCGGCAGGCCGCGAATACTCAGCTCCACGCGTATAGGGCACCACGCAGAACGTACAGAACTTGTCGCAACCTTCTTGAATCGTGAGAAAGGCCGACGGCGAACGCGATCTGGACCGGTTACCGGGAAGATGCCGAAACTTGTCGTCTTCGGGAAACTCGGTGTCGACCAGGGCACGGCCTTCGCGCTCCAAGCGGGGCAGCAGTTCGGGCAAGCGGTGATAGCTTTGCGGCCCGATCACCAGATCGACCACTGGCGCTCGCTCAATGATCTCGCGCCCCTCGGCCTGGGCGACACAACCAGCGACCGCGACCACCGTGCGCTCGCCCCGGCGCGCACGCCGCGCCTTCAGTTGCCGCAGCCGCCCTAGGTCCGAATAGACCTTCTCGGCCGCCTTCTCCCTGATGTGGCAGGTGTTCAAGACCACCAAGTCGGCGTCGGCAGCGTCATCGCTCAAGCTATAACCCAGCGGCGCCAGCGCCTCCGCGATCCGCTCGGAATCGTAGACGTTCATCTGGCACCCGAAGGTCTTGATGTGGAGTTTCTTTTGTGACGCGCTCATTGTTTCGAACTGGGCCGCGGTGGGGGTCGCAGCGGAACCGCGTTGTAATTGCAATAGATCGAGCCGTCCAGCGCGGGGCGCGCGGAACCAGCTATCCAACCCGTATATCCGTGCCCGCTTCCCGCGCCAGCAGCAGTTCGACCACCGATCGCCTGACCTGCTCTTCGCTGAAGGTCGCCAGGTCCTTGCGGTCGGCGAATCGATCGAGCCGGACCGGTGGCCCGATCCGCATGTGAACATCCACCGGACCGCGCATCAGCAATGTCCAGACATGGCTCGCCAGGTCCATATCGCCATACCAAGCCACCAGCGGACGCTTCAGCCGGCCAAGCGGAAGACCGTGCAGATGCGTGTAGGCGAAGGCCAGCGTTTGAGCATAGATTTGCTTCTCGTGGGTCCCGGTTGAGTTGCCCGTCGGACGGGCCGCGGCGAATAGCGAGGAGTGGAAGGGCAGCACCCGGTTGCCGTCGCTGCTGGTTCCCTCGGCAAACAGCACGACGTTGTTGCCCGCGTTCAACCGGACCAGGATGTCGCGCGTCGCCTGCAGGACCGCACCGCGGGATTCCCGGTCTATGAAGATCGTTCGCTGCAGCCTGGCCAGCCATGACACGAACGGCCAACGGACCACCTCTTTTTTGGCGATGAACGAGACCGGCGCCACCGCGCTGATGACCGGGATATCGAGCCAGGAGACGTGGTTGGCGATCAGCAGCACAGGGCCGCCGCGTATCAACTCGCCGTCCAGATGAATGTGAACGCCCAACAGCCGGCAAAGTAACCGGTGGTACCAATGCGGCAGTGACAGCGACCAGTGCGGCCAAATCTTGGAGATCACCAGCTGGACCAGCATGCCCGGCAGCGTGAGCAGAAAGAACAGTGTGAGGATGCAAACCGCGCGCAGAACAGCCATTGGATGAAACCCGCGCCGGCCCAGAGGCCGTTCTGCTCCGAATGCAAGCAACGGCCTAGGCCTTGTCCTTGTCGAGCGGCACCCCGAAAAGTTCCAGGCGATGGTCGATCAGCTTATAGCCGAGCTCCTTGGCCACGAGTTTTTGCAGCTTTTCGATCTGCTCGTTCCGGAATTCGATGACCCGCCCGCTATCCATGTCGATCAGATGATCGTGGTGCTCCTTCGCGACCGGTTCATAGCGGGCACGCCCGTCACCGAATTCGTGGCGCTCGAGGATGCCCGCGTCTTCGAAGAGCCGCACGGTACGGTAGACGGTGGAGAGTGAAATTCGGCGATCGAGCGAACTGACGCGCCGGTGAACCTCCTCTACGTCTGGATGATCATCAGCCTTGGAAAGCACGCGCGCGATGATCCGGCGTTGCTCCGTCATACGCATGCCGCGTTCAGCGCAGAGACGCTCCAGTTTGCTTTGAGGCCGCGTGGCGCTGGGCATCACCCCACCCGATGAGTTGCCTGAGGAGTCCCTTATAGGCAGAGCGGCATGAGCCGTCCACTCAAGGGCTTCATTGGCCACCAAATCACAAGCCATGATCAGGCCGTCCTGGCGGGGCTCGCCACTTGCTCTCTTATAGTAGTCCTTGCGGCGCCCGACCTCATGGAAACCCAATCTACGGTAGAGCGCCAGCGCCACCTCGTTGTCTTCGCCGACTTCCAGCACGACGCGGTCCACGCCGCGGGAGAGAAGCTCGCTACGCGCCTTGAGCCACAGCGCCTCGCCGATCCGCCGTCCACGCATTTCCGAAGCCACGGCGAAAGTCAGGATTTCTGCTTCTGCGCCGCTCGCCCTGCAAATCAGAAAGCCCTGGGGTGCGCTGACGCCCGGTCGACGGGCCAGGAGCACCAGACAGTTAGGATCGCCAAGGTACCGCCGGAAGCTCTCTTCGTCCCAGCCTCGCACAAAACACGCCGCGTGCAGGCGTGCCAGCGCCGCCGCATCGCTCCGGCCCCCGGCGGCCACGGCCACGGTTGCTTCAGTCTCCGGTCTCATGGCTGGCGCGGCAAACTCTGCGCGGTTTGGGGCTTGGCGTCGGGGGCGCGCAGATAAAGCGGGCGCAATGGCTCGGTGGAAAGCGGCATTTTCCCGGCCATTTCGGCCAATTGACCCGCATCGGGCAGCAATTCCGGCAGCACAGTCTCCAGCTCGCGTCCCGATTCCATGGCGGCCTTGGCCAGCAGCGGCCCGCCGCTGCCCGCCACCACGAGGCCCGAATGGGGCAACAGGTTCAAAGCATCGTCGATGCCCACCACCATCGGTTCGGAGAGCGGCACCGCCCGGCGGTCGAATAGCTCCAGATACAGCTCGCCCCGGCGCGCATCGTGGGCGATCGCCAGACATCGCGCCTCGCCGTGCAGCCCGGCCACGATCGCCTGCCGCGCCATGACTTCAAGCGTGGTCGCACCAGCCACCGGAAAACCCGAGGCGAGCGCCAGGCCCCGCGCGGTCGCCACGCCAATGCGAACGCCACTGAAACTTCCAGGTCCGACCGTCACGGCCATCCGGTCCAGCTCACTGAAGCTGAGCTGCGCCTGCGCCATAACGTCGAGAATCATTGGAACAATTGCTTCAGCGTGGCCCCGCTCGCGCCGTTCATAGACGCGGAACAGCTGGGCCTCGCCGCTATCGCCGCGCCGCACCGCGGCCGAGCACGCGGCCATGCAGGTGTCGAAGGCCAGGATGTTCATGGCAGATCCTAAAGGATTTGCGCGATCTCATCGAAGTCGAATCGGGGCGAACGCGGAAACAAGCCCGCCGGGTCGCCATAGCCGATGCTGCACAGGAAGTTCGACTTGATCTGGGTGCCGGCGAAGAACTCCGCGTCGACGCCCGCATTGTCGAACCCCGACATCGGCCCCGTATCCAGCCCCAACGACCGGGCGGCGAGGATGAAATAGGCGCCCTGCAAGGTGCCGTTGCGGAAGGCTGTGGTGGCGATGTGGTCGGGCTTGCCCTCGAACCAGCTCTTCGCGTCGTCATGCGGGAACAGCTTGGGAAGGTGCTCGTAGAAATCCATGTCGTAACCAATGATGGCGCAGACCGGCGCCGTCATGGTCTTTTTTTGATTGCCCTCGGAAAGAAATGGGTTGAGGCGTTGCTTGGCGGCCTCAGAGCGCACGAACAGGTACCGCGCCGGCGAACAATTGGCGCTGGTCGGCCCCATTTTCGCAATATCGATCAGCTCGTGCAGAATCTCATCGGGCACATCCTTGTGCTGCCACGCATTATGCGTACGAGCTTCGAGAAAGATCTGTTCCAGCGGCTCACGAGCTATGGGCTTGGACATGGCCGCTCCCGGATGCGATGGGAATGCTGGAATGCGCGAAAAGCGAGCGCCCGAGCTCTAGACCGGGCGGACCTCTTGGACCTCAGGAAGGAAGTGTTTCAGCAGGTTCTCGATTCCGTGCTGAAGGGTCGCGGTCGCGCTGGGGCAGCCCGCGCAGGCGCCGCGCATATGCAAGAACACGATGCCTTCCTTGTAGCCGTGGAACATGATGTCGCCGCCATCCTGGGCAACCGCTGGACGCACCCGCGTATCGAGCAACTCCTTGATGGTCGCTACCGTCTCCTCGTCCTCGGGCGCGTAAAACTCGTCCCCGCCCGTCTCCTCCTCGCTGCCATCGTCAATGACGGGCTCGCCGGAGAGGTAGTGCTCCATTATAGCGCCCAGAATTGCAGGCTTCAGGTGCTGCCATTCGGCCTCACCCTTGCTCACCGAAATGAAATCGGGGCCGAAAAATACGCCAGAGACGCCGTCGATATCGAACAGGCGTGAGGCTAGCGGCGATTGCGACGCGCTAGTCTCGTCGCGAAAATCCTTGGTGCCGCCTGTCAGAACCACCCTTCCGGGAAGGAACTTCAAGGTCGCCGGATTGGGGGTTGCTTCGGTTTGAATAAACATGGCTTGCCCTTCGATATCGCGCCGAGCGGCCGAAAATCGGCCACGCAGTAGCCTATCACATTAGAATGGTTCTATTAGCTAGATCGGCGGGTGGCAATCGAATTTCAAGACGCCGTCAGGCCAGCGCCTTGATATCCTCATTGCTCAAATCTCCCGGCACGATCGTAATCGGAATCGGAAAGGTGCCCGCAACCTTGCCCGCTGCCAGTGTCGAAACAAGGGGACCTGGCCCCGATGGATCCTTGGAGGCGCCGAGCACCAGTATCGCCATGTCCTCGTCCTCTTGGATCAAGGCCAAGATCTCTTCCGCCTTGCCCCCTTCGCGGATGATCTCCTCGGGCTCGAGATCCTCATGGCCCAGCCCCTTCAATTTGCGGCGAAACAGACGAAAAACCGCGCGCGCCTTGTTGGTGCCCTCTTCGCGGGCGATCTCCTCGACCCCCAGCCAGTGCTGGAATTCGCCGGGCTCGATCACATAGAGCAACGCCAAGCCGCCGCCGGTGTGCTCGGCACGGTTTGCCGCGAACTCCAATGCTTTCTCGCATTCCGGGGTTTCGTCGACGACGACGAGAAACTTCCGCCGGTGCCCCTTTTCGAAAACTTGTCGCCGTTTCACTGCCATGGACCGGATGCTGCCATCCTTGAGGCCTCACAGCAACCGCATATAGCAGCCCTCAATCTCGTGGCTGAGGGTCCTCGCCAAAACGAGGTTTGGGCGACTACTCCGGCTGTTGAATGTAGCCGACGACGTCCTTGACCTGGCGGAGGATCGGATCGGCGAGCGCGTGTGCCCGCTCGGCCCCCCGGCCCAGCACCTTGTCGATATGGGTGGGATCGTCCATCAAGCGGCGCATCTCGCTCGCCACTGGGCCCAATTTCTCCACCGCCAACTCGGTCAGCGTCTGCTTGAACTGCGAGAATTGGCTGCCCCCCACATCGGTCAGCACTTGTGGCTTGGTCTTGCCGCTGAGCGCCGCATAGATGCCGACCAGGTTCTCCGCTTCGGGGCGGTCTTCGAAGCCCGCCTCCTCGCTCGGCAATGGTTCGGGATCGGTCCTGGCCTTGCGGAATTTCTTGGCGATGGCGTCCGCATCGTCGCTCAAATTGATCCGCGACATGTCCGAGGGGTCGGACTTGCTCATCTTTTTCGAGCCATCACGCAGCGACATCACCCTCGTGGCAGGCCCGGTGATGACGGGCTCTGGCAGTGGAAAGAATTCTGGATCGAGCCCACGGGCGGCGATCGACGCGGCATAGTCGGTGTTGAACTTCTGCGCGATATCGCGGGAGAGCTCCAAATGCTGTTTCTGGTCCTCGCCGACCGGAACGTGAGTTGCCCGGTAGAGCAGGATGTCGGCGGCCATCAGATCGGGATAGGTGAAGAGGCCGACGGAGGCGTTCTCACGGTGCTTGCCCGCCTTTTCCTTGAACTGGGTCATCCGGCTGAGCCAACCCATCCGGGCGACGCAATTGAAGATCCAAGCGAGCTCCGCATGGCCCGAGACCTGGCTTTGGTTGAAGACGATATGGGTTTCGGGGTCGATCCCGGCGGCCAGAAAGGCCGCCGTCACCTCGCGGGTGTTGTGGGCGAGCTCCGCTGGCTCCTGCCAGACCGTGATGGCGTGCATGTCCACCACGCAGTAGAGGCACTCGAAATCCTGCTGCAGCGCGACGAATTTGGTGATGGCGCCCAGATAATTGCCGAGATGCAGGTTTCCCGTCGGTTGGACCCCGGAAAATACGCGCGGTTTGTGGTTCGACATCGGATGGCCTTGGCTAGGGTGGAGCGGGTTATGGCGCAGCCGATCTTGGGGCGCAAGTCCCGGGCCCAAGCCTCAGCCCCGGGCCAGGCTTCGCAGTATGGTTTGCAGGTGGACCGCCCCGGTGAGCTGGGCCGCAAGCGCGAAGATCAGCAAGCCGGCGCCAACCAGCAAAGCCAGCGCGCCGCTCTGGATGACGAGGCCGTTGCCGGGCGCGAACCAGGGCTCCAATCCCACGCCCAGCCACCACAGCGCCAGTCCCATGATTGCGCTGGAGAGGCATATGGGCCCGAGCCGGCTGCGCAAGCCGCCATCGGCGGTAAAGTCGCCGCGTCGCGCCAGTGTTGCGGCCAACAGGCCCGCATTGGTCCAGCCCGCCAGCGACGTGGCGACTGCGATGCCCACATGACCGATCACGAAGAACAGGGCCAGGGATCCGATGATGTTTACGACCACACTGATGCCCGCGTAGATCATCGGCGTTCTTGTGTCCTCGCGCGCGAAGAAACCCGGCGAAAACACCTTGATCAGCACAAAGGCCGGGAGGCCGACAGCGAAGGCGGCGAGCGCGCTAGCCGTTGCAGCCGTGTCGTCCGCGCCGAAGGCGCCGCGCTGGAACAGCACCTGGATTATGGGCTCGGGCGCCACGAAAAGCGCCACCGCGGCGGGCAGGGTGAACAGCAGCGAGACTTCCAGGGACCGGTTCAGGCTGACCGCGGCGCCATCGCCGTCACCTGCGCGCAAGCGTTTGGAGAGATCCGGCAGCAGCACGATGCCGATCGCGATGCCGACAATGCCGAGTGGGAGCTGGTAAATCCGGTCGGCGTAATAGAGCCAGGAGACCGCGCTGTCTTCCAGTGAAGCGATGATTGTGCCCACCAGGATGTTGATCTGGGTAATGCCGCCCGCGATTACGCCCGGAACGCCTAGACGGATTAGCCGGCGCACGCCCTCGGTCATGCGCGGCTTGAGCAGCTTGAGCCCCATACCCACATGGCGCGCCCAATAGATCAGAACCATGAGCTGCAGCACGCCCGCAACCGCGACGCCCCAGGCCAGCGCAATGCCGGCCTCCGGCGTGTTGCCGAAGGCGTACCAGGTGACGCCCAGCATCACCGAAATCAGCACGATGTTCAGCAGGATCGGGGCCGCAGCCGCCACCGCGAACCGGTCCAGCGCGTTCAACACGCCCGACAGCAGCGCCACCAGCGAGACGCACAGCAGATAGGGAAAGGCGATCCGCGTCAGCAGCACCGCCAGGTCGAATTTTTCCGGCGAAGCGGCGAAACCAGGCGCGATCAAATACATCAGCCAAGGCATTGCGATTTCGGCGACCGCTGTGGTGAGCATCAACGCCACCAGCAGCACGGCGAGCGCCTGCTCGGCGAATTCGCGCGCCGCTCTCTTGCCATCACCGGCAAGCCGTCTGGCGAAAAGTGGCACGAAGGCCGCATTGAAAGCGCCTTCGGCGAACAGCCGGCGGAACAGATTTGGAAAACGGAAGGCGACGAAGAAGGCGTCTGCGACGGGGCCCGCACCCAATACGCCGGCGATCAAGATGTCGCGAACGAAGCCCAGCACGCGGCTGATCATCGTCATGCCGCCCACTGTCGCGAAGGAGCGAAAAAGCTTCATGGCGACCAAGTAGAGGAGGTTGGCCCCTAGGGCAAGATTGCGCTCGGCCCGCCGGGCCTAGGCGCCGCCGCTCGGATCTTCGCGCATGGGAGCCGGGCGTATCAGCCAGAGAAACAGCAGGCCCGACAGGAAGCCCCAGATATGGGCCCACCAGGCGATGCCGCCGATGCCTGGCATGGCGGACTCGAAATAGCCCTGCAGAATCTGGACAAAGAACCAAAAGGCCGCGAACAAAAAGGCCGGGATCTGAATAAACAGGGGAATTATCAGAAATAGCGGCACCAGCACCATCAGCCGCGCCGCCGGGAAACTGATCGCATAGGCGGCGATCACGCCCGCGACGGCTCCCGATGCCCCGATCACGGGAATCTGGGAGTAGGGGTAGATGATCGCGTGGGCCAAACAGGCGGCTAATCCGCACAGCACATAGAACAGGATGAAGCGCCCATGGCCCAGCCGGTCTTCCAGCGCGGGGCCGAATATCCAAAGCGTCCACATGTTGAAAATCACGTGAAACCAGCCGCTATGCAGAAACATGCTGGTGAAGAGCGGCACCGGATCGGCTGAGCTCAGGCCCTGGTTCCATGCCCAGCCGGTATCGAAATAACGTGCCGGGATCAGGGCGTAGTTCTTCAGGAGGAGCTCGAATTCAAGTGGGCTGAGCGTTTTTTCATAGAGAAATATCAGGGCGTTGACCGCGATGATGGTGATCACCACCACGGGCGTGGTCCTGCAGAAAACCGAATCTCTAATCGGGAACATGCGTTAGGCGAACCATTGGGATCTGAATTTACGCTCCATCAGAATCGTCTCTGCTAAAGATAGGGCGCATTCCGGTGGAATCATGGCTTTTGGCCAATTTCCCGAGAGCACAGGTCCTCAAGAGGCACCGGCCTTCGCCTTGGATTTAGCTTTCGCGTCGCTCAAGACACGGGTCAATCGGTGGCGAATCGCGGTCTGGCGCACCGCATTTGATATCTTCTTGCCCGTCAGATCGGTCACGTAGAATACGTCAACGGCTTTCTCACCAAACGTGGCGATTTGGGCGGATGCGATGTCGAGCATCATGTCGCCAAGCTCGCGTGTGAGGTCATAGAGCAACCCCGGACGGTCGAGCCCGTTCACCTCGATCACGGTGAGCTCGTCGGAGAGCGTGTTGTCGATCATCACCTGAGGCTCGACCGAGAACGCCCGCATCCGCTTCCGCATGGGCTGCTTCTTGGCCACCATGGCCTCCAGGCTGCTTTCGCCACTCAGCAGCTTTTCGATCGACTTGCCGATTCGCTTGCCCCGCCGCACCTCGTCGTCGGAGCGCTCGAATTCGCGCTGCAAATGGATCACGTCGAGCGCCATGCCGTCGCGGGTGGTGGAAATCTGAGCGCTCACGATGTTGGCGTCCGAGGCGGCACACGCGCCGGCGATCATGGAGAGCAGCCGGGGGTGGGAGGGCACAAATATGGTGAGCTCCGTCACCTCCTTGAACTCATCGCTGGTGACGTCGATCACCAGTTCCCGTTTCTCCGCCTCGGCGGCCGCAATGATCCGGGCCTGGTCCAACTGCGCCTGGGGATCCGTGCGCAACCAATAGGAGGGGTAGTGCCTTGCGATGAAGCGTTCGACTTGCTTTTCCGACATATCTCCGAGTTCTTGGCGCAGCCTGTCTTCGGCCATGCGCGCGCGGTCGGCGCCGCTAATGGCGCTGAAGCCGCCCGCTAGAATCGGCTCAATCTCGTAATAAAGCGTCCTCAAGAGCTGGCCCTTCCAGCCATTCCAAACGCCGGGACCCACCGCCCTGATGTCGGCGACGGTGAGGATCAACAGCAGCTTGAGCCGCTCCCGGCTTTGCACGATCGCAGCGAAGTCCTCGATGGTCTTGGGATCGTTCAGATCTCGGCTCTGGGCGTAAAGGCTCATATCGAGATGGTGCTCGACCAGCCAGGAGATCGTATCGGTCTCGGCAGCGGTCAGTCCCAGCCGCGGCCCCAGCTTCCTGGCAATGCGCGCGCCCGCGATCGAGTGGTCCTCATCGCGTCCCTTGGCAATGTCGTGCAGCAGCATGGCGACATAGAGCACGCGCCGGTTCTCGATCGTCCGCACGATCTCGCTCGACAGCGGCAGGTCATCCTCCAGCCGGCCGTTCTCGATGTCGGAGAGAATGCCGATCGAGCGGATCAGGTGCTCATCGACCGTGAAGTGGTGATACATGTTGAACTGCATCATCGACACCACACGGCCGAAATCGGGGATGAAACGTCCGAGCACGCCCGCCTCGTTCATCCGCCTCAGCGAAAACTCTGGATTGGTCGAACTGGTCAGCAGCTTCAGGAACAGCCGATTGGCCTCGGCGTCTCCGCGCAGCTTGTCGTCAATCAACCTCAGCGACGCGCGCACCAGGCGAAACGCCTCGGGGTGAAATGCAACATTGTGGCGCTCGGCGAGCCAGAACAGGCGGATCAAATTGACCGGATCGGCCTCGAAGACGTCCGCCCGCGCCACATTGATCCGGCCGGTGTCGATGCGGAAATCGGTGGTCTTTCGGAGCTTCGCCCGGCGCCGCCAGGTCGTGGGCGCCAGCAACTCGTTTAGCGCAGGCACGCTTTTGAGCTGTTTAACTTCGAGGGCCGAACAAACGATCCGGGTCAAATCGCCGACATCCTTGGCGATCAGAAAGAAGTGCTTCATGAAGCGCTCGACGGCGCGCAGTCCACGGTGATCCTTGTAGTTCAAGCGCTCGGCCAGTACCGGCTGGACGTCGAACGACAGCCGTTCTTCGGGGCGGCCCGCCAGAAAATGCAGGTGGCAGCGCACGGTCCAGAGGAAGTCCTCGCATTTGCGGAAGGTGCTGTATTCCGCCCGCGAGAAAACGCCTTGGGAGACATAGTCCTCGCCGCCCTCGCCCGGGTGCAGGTATCGGGTCAGCCAATGCAGGGTGTGGAGGTCGCGAAGCCCACCCTTGCCGTCTTTTATGTTGGGCTCGACCAGATAGCGCGAGGCGCCGTGGCGGGAGTGGCGTTCATCGCGCTCGGCGAGCTTGGCCTCGATGAACTCACGTCCGCTGCCCTTGACCACGTCCTTGAGGAACTTGGTCTCGAATTCCTGGAATAGGTCCCGGTCACCCCAGATCAGGCGCGAATCCAGCAGGGATGTTCGGATCACCATGTCGGATTTCGAGAGCCGGCAACAGTGATCGATACTGCGCGTGGCGTGCCCGACCTTTAGGCCCAGATCCCAAAGCAGGTAGAGGATGTATTCGACCACGCTCTCGCCCCAGGCGGTCTGCTTGTAGGGCAGTAGGAACAGCAGATCGATGTCGGAACCCGGCGCCAGCATGCTGCGGCCGTAGCCGCCGGTCGCCACGATCGACATGCGCTCGGCGGCGGACGGATTCTGCGCGCGATAGATGTGATGGCTGGTGAAGTCGTAGATCGCGCTGATCAGTTCGTCCTGGAAGCGCGAGAGCCCCTCGGCACAGGCCCGCCCGTTGCCGTCCGCCAGCAGCTGCTCGCGCGCCTGTTCGTGAGCATCGCTCACCAGCGCTTTCAGGCGCTCAAGCACACGTGCCCGCAGCTCGGTGTCGCGGCTCGAATATTCCCGCCACAGGGATGTGAGCTCGTCCCGCAGCGCCTGCGGGTCGAAGTAAGGCGCACCCCTCGCTAGGCGTTGATCCATGGCATCACCGGGATAGGCTTCACGCGACCGCCGGGCACCTTAGCATAGCTCGCTCCATGTTTAAGCGCTGCCGTCCTTGAGCAGCGTCTTGAGCCGATAGAGGGCCTCCAGCGCGTCCCGGGGCGTCATGGCATCGGGAATCAGCTCCTCCAGGGCGCGTTCGAGCTCCGAAGGCCCGGAAGGGCTCTCCGGGGGCTCATGATGCGCGCCCGCAAAGAGCGGAAGTTCATCCGCCAGATCTTCCGCTGAGCGGCGTTCATCGGACTCCAGCCGCGCCAGCACGTCATGGGCGCGCGCGATGACGGGCTTTGGCAAGCCTGCAAGCTTCGCCACTTGGATGCCGTAGGACCGGTCGGCGGCGCCTGCCACCACCTTGTGCAGGAAGATGATGTCGTCCTTCCACTCCTTCACCTCGATGGTGACGTTGGCGGCGTTGGCGAGCTTTCCGACCAGGGCGGTAAGCTCGTGATAATGGGTCGCGAACAGCGCTCGGCAACGGTTCACGTCGTGCAGGTACTCCGCCGTCGCCCAGGCGATCGAGAGACCATCGAAGGTCGCGGTGCCGCGGCCGATCTCGTCCAACACCACCAACGAGCGCTCGCTCGCCTGGTTCAGGATTCCCGCCGTTTCGACCATCTCGACAGATCGG
>Ga0209633_10000209_pt1 | contig 71809 bp, 38 predicted proteins | sample Cruoilmetagenom1_FD_187290 | JGI IMG/M metagenome (GOLD analysis project Ga0209633, IMG submission 187290) | Oil polluted marine microbial communities from Coal Oil Point, Santa Barbara, California, USA - Sample 1 (SPAdes) (version 2) | ecosystem: Environmental > Aquatic > Marine > Oil seeps ... | reverse complement strand
GTTACTATTCAATACTAAATTTAAGAGCCGGTACGTACAGGGTGAGATATGGATCTGTGGGCTATCAAACAAAAATAATTGATAATGTTACGATTAATTCTGATAGAACAACTCAAATCGATATTACACTGAACATTGAAATAATTGAGGGAGAAGAAGTAGTAGTAACCGCTGAAAAACCCCTTGTTGATTTTAACATGACAAGTTCTATTGCCACAATCAATAAAGATGATATTGATAAACTTCCGGTACAAGATTTAAACGAAATTGTGAATCTTCAAGCCGGTGTTGTTGATGGTCATTTTAGGGGTGGAAGATTGGGTGAAGTTCAGTATCAAGTTGATGGCGTGACGGTAAATAACCCTTATGATAATACCTCAACACTAGAACTGGATAGATCTATTATTGAAGAGGTGCAAGTTATTAGTGGAACATTTGATGCTAAATACGGTCAGGCGATGTCCGGAGTTGTTAATGCCGTATTAAAAAGTGGGAATGAAAATTTTGAATGGAGTGCGGAGGTTTACGGAGGTGATTATTTACCTCTAGACGGCAAAAGATATCCAAATAATGAGGACTATAAACCATGGAATATTCAAAATGTACAATTATCTCTAAGCGGGCCAACGTTTATTCCCAATACAACATTTTTTATCAGTGGCAGAAGGTACGTTAATGATGGCTATCTGTTTGGTGAAAGAAGATTTGTTCCTACTGACAAAAGTGATTTTGAAACTCCAGAGTTTTTCCCAACCGGTGACGGTGATCTGGTACCTATGAAAACGAACGAGAATTATAGTGGACAATTTAAAATCTTAACCAGACATTTTTCAAATTTAACAATGAGTTACCAAGTAATTTTAAACAACATTGATAGATCTTCTTATAATAGCCAGTCGAGTTTTAACTATAGAATAAATCCTGATGGAATGAAAAGTAATAATACATTTTCCCTTACACACGGATTTGACTTTACTCATACTTTAAGTGAGAAAATGTTTTATACAATAAGTGGAAGACAAAATTATTTCGATTATTCTGATTTTAAATATGAAGACCTATATGACCCTAGATATCTTCTTGCCGGTCAACCGAGAAGTAATGCAAATTACGAAGATGGTGCTATTGTACAGGGTGTTGATTTAGGAAGATTTCAACAGCGCACCAATTCAGGAATACTAAAGGGCAATTTTACCTGGCAAGCAGATAGAATAAACTTAATTGAAACCGGAATCGAATATCAATTTTCTGAAGTGTTGTTTGGTGCTCCCGGTTTTTATTCGCAAGTTATTCAAGACGGAGTACAAATACTATTACCACAAATTGGTATACGACCTGAGGATCCGAAGATTGAAACATATAATCCCAAACAATTTTCTGCATATTTACAGGATAGAATTGAATGGAATGATTTAGTTGTAAGAGCAGGCTTAAGATTCGAATATTTTGATGCTAATTCTTATGTTCCGAACGATTTGAGGAATCCGGCCAATTCTATTAGTGGAGCTCCGGAATCAGAATTAATTAAGACAACAACCAAAATATCTCTAGCTCCCCGATTGGGCTTTAGTTTTCCATTGACGTCAAGTGCCTCAGTATATTTTTCGTATGGTCACTTCTATCAAATCCCAAATTTAAAGGATCTTTATAGTAACTCAAATTATCTCATTTTGAAAGATATTCAATCAGGTGGAATAAGATATGGAACTTTGGGCAATCCGGATCTTAAACCTCAATTAACAGTTCAATATGAAGTTGGATTAAAACAAGCGTTAACACAATGGCTTGGATTAGAGTTATCATTTTTCTATAAAGATATTCGTGAGCTGCTTGGAACAGAATTTATCTCGACATATAATGCGGCAGAGTATGTAAGATTTACAAATATAGATTTTGGGAGTGCTTACGGATTTACAGTATCATTAGATCAAAGACAAATTGGCCCATTGAGTACAAGCCTTGATTATACAATGCAGTTTGCTAATGGAAACTCCAGTGATCCTAATGAAACTGCAGATAGAGCAGAAGCTGGAAAAGACTCTCGCCCGCGGGATATACCGTTTAATTGGGACCAGAGACATACACTAAATGCTGCAATAATTTTATCGGAGCAATTAAATTATTCCATAAGCGCCATTGTTAAATTTGGTAGCGGGCAACCCTTTACCCCTTCTTTAGGAACCGGATTCAATGCTGATCTGGAAACTAATTCAGGAAGAAAAGAAAATTTTGTTATAGTAGATTTAAGAGCTGAAAAATATTTCGACTTAGATTTCGTTACTATGAGTTTATTTATGCGAGTATTTAATGTACTTAATACTTTTCATGCTAATGATGGTTTTGTTTTTAATACAACAGGTTCTCCGGACTATTCACAATTTCCATTTATTGACAGAGTACAGCTTGCTAATCCAGGCCGCTTTAGAGAACCAAGAAGGATTGAAATAGGTATATCTTTTAGGAGTAATTGAAAATGAGTCATCATACAGGATATTGGAGTAAATCAAACATGCGAATAAAAAGATTTTTGGTAATTACAATATATAGCTTCATAGTGGCTATATGTATGACCTCAATTGCAATATCTCAAGAACTCCTTCCAACGGTTCCTGAATCTTTGAGAGGAGATGTTGATTGGGAGCGAGAAGGCCAGCATGATGCAAATAATATTAGAACAGAATTTATTAATTATGGAATGGTGGGAGATTTTCCTACTAATCCTGGTACAGTTGATGTTACTGTTTTTCATTCAATGGAGTGGCCAAAAGGATCTGGGGAAAATTATAGTGATGGACATACTCCATATGTACTTTCAAAGATTAGACAGACAACGGGAAGAGAATCCTATATAATGCTTACCGGTTATAGGGAAAGGCAAGCAAGAAGCCCGGTACATCCTGAAAGAATTATGAGATTTGAACCAAGACCAGGCTATTTTGAACCCGATAAGTCTATTAACGAAGGTGAATCTGTGGCAATGAGTCATGATGCAAGAACATGGCCGGTTGAATGGATTGACAAAGTTGATGATATTGATGATCCGGGTTGGTCAGGTTCATGGAACGGTTATTTTGGTAAAGCACCTGGGGCAGATCAAGAAAGTTTTGTTGTTTATGATGATAATTACTACGATGCTTGGAGTTACTTTCCGGATTCCAGAGATGCAACAAGAAGGGGAATGGCACTAAAAGTTGAGCAAAGAGGCTTTCAGTGGGCTAATCCTCAGGCAGGTGATGTTATCTTTTGGCATTATGATATTACAAATGAAGGAACTACAAAATACGATGATAATGTAATATTTGGAATATACTTGGATTCAGGTGTTGGAGGTTCGGGTGTTGGTGTAGATAATATTCCAGAGTCAGATGATGATAATGCAAGTTTTGTGAAAACGATTGGACTCAATGTTGTTTATACCTGGGATGTTAATGGTAATGGCTCACAAGGGCCTACAGGCTATTTAGGATATTCGTATTTAGAAACCCCTGGAAATGGTACTGATGCTATTGATAATGATCTGAATGGTATTACGAACGAATTGAGAGATGGTGGCCCTGGTGTACTAATTGAAGGTCAGGAAAATATTCGTGACTGGATAAATACGAATTATGATATGAATAATTTTGAAGAATTTTTCCAAGGCACACTTGAAGAACGACCTGCATTCCAAAGAGGTTATTGGTGGACAGGCGATGAGGATATGGATTGGGTAGAAGAATTTCACGATACAGGAGCCGATGGAATATTTGCTGATGAAAATAATTCAGCTGATACCGGAGAAAAAGATGGAATTCCAACGCTTGGTGAGCCAAACTTTGACAAAACTGATGTAGATGAATCCGATCAAATTGGTTTAACAGGATTTAAAATGAATAGGATTAGAGCGGGTGCCGGTGCTCCACCAGACGCAATTGATGGCGTTGTTTTTTATACGTCGGAAGCTAATTGGCCTGAAAGGTTGTATGATAAGTTTACTTCAAATGATCCTTTTGATTTGGCACTTGTAGAAAACTATAATATTGGATTTTTGTTTGCCTCCGGCACATTTGTCCTCGATGTAGCAAAAACTGAGAGATTTAGTCTTGCACAAGGATTTGGAAGAAATCTAAGAGAGTTAGAAAATACATTAAGAGTGGTTTCTCAAATTTATAAAGCAAACTATCGGTTTGCTGTTCCCCCACCATTACCAACTTTGTCTGCATATGAAGGCGATGGATTTATTACTCTCACTTGGGATGATAAAGCTGAAAGAGGTTTTGATCCAATTACTTTAAAGAATGATTTTGAGGGTTACAGGATTTATAGAAGTACTGATCCAACATTTTTAGATCCTCAAGTTGTTTATACTGCTACTGGGTCAAGACCTATTGGTAATGGCAAAACGATTGCTCAATTTGATCTCGTGAATGACATTTATGGATTCTCGCAAGTAACCGTTGAGGGAGTAGCATACTTTTTGGGAGATGAAACCGGCTTAACTCATTCATATACCGATTATGATGTTGTAAATGGACAAACATACTATTATGCTGTAACTGCATATGATCATGGTTCAGATTCATTAATAATTTATCCGTCGGAAAATTCCATTTCAGTTAGCCAAACTCTTAGAGGCGGTACAATTTTAGCTAAGAATGTTGTAGAAGTTAGACCAAATCCTCCTGCAATTGGCTACAAAGAATCAGAAGCTAATAATTTAATACACTCTGCAGGTAATGGATTTGGCAGTGTTGAAATTAAAGTATTAAATTCTGAGCAGGTACCTGATAATCACGAGTTTGCAATTAACTTTGTTTCCCATGAAGATAGTATTCATGCTGAATATTATGAATTTATAGATTTGACAGATGGTGACACATTATTTTCAACTGGTAATACATGGAATGGTGAAGAAAGTGGGATAAGCGGGAAAGGGATTATTCCAATTATTACAACTCCGGAAACTGTTCTCATTGATTCAGCTAATTCCGGTTTTTCCGAAACAGGTAATTCAACTGTCAGACTTTCGTTTACATATAATAAAAGCGGATTACCAATTAATTTAAAACGTGAAGGGTTTCCGGAAAATCTACAAATAATATTTAGTGATGAAATTTTGGACACTTCCAAGGGTTCATTATTTTTTCCAGGAATCCCGGCAAAATTTAAAGTTATAGCTAAAACTGAAGAAGACGACCAGCAGCTGGATTTTAAATTTATAGATATTGATGGAGATAGTACTCTTAGTGATTTGTTAGATGTTATTCAAGTATTAACATATGATAAAAACAACCCGACCGAGGAAGTGTCAACCTGGAGAGTGCTAATAGACACAACAAATCAACTATCCAGGGGACCAATTATTTTACCAGGAAATGGAGATGTTTATAATATGGAATTAAATGTTCCATTTTCTTCAGCAGATGAGTTTAGGTTTTTTACAAAAGCTCATAGTATTGATTCCGATTCATTGGAAAACGATAGTAAAAAAGATCCGTATGTTGTTCCAAATCCATACGTTGGGGCTGCTAGCTTTGAACCTCAAAGATTTGCCGTTTCGGGCAGAGGAGAAAGAAGAATTGAGTTTAGGAATATTGCCGTTAATTCTGTAGTCAGAATATATACTGTTACTGGTGACTTAGTTCAAACTCTTAGACATGAGGGCAATATCAATGAGGGATATATTGCATGGGATCTAAGAAGTAAAGATAATCTTGAAATTGCACCAGGATTGTACATTTACCACATCGAGGCAGATAATATCGATTCATTTATTGGGAAATTTGCAGTAGTAAAATAAGCAGTGGGAATTTGAACATGAACATCTTCATTAAGAATTATAAACTTTTGTATTATTTGCTCATTATCGGTATGATTCTGTTTTCGAAAACTAATGCTCAGAGCAAAGCAGGTACTACAATTGGTCAGTTTTTAAAAATTGGACCTAGTGCTAAAGTTTCTTCTTTGGCATCCGCAGGTGCATCCTTGTCCGGTGAAGCTTCCATGGCGTTTTACAATGCCGGAAGTTTAGGAAGATTAGACAAAATGGAATTTCAATTTAGTCATGTTCAGTGGTTGGCTAATATAGATTATAATTATGCCATTTTGGCAATTCCGGTACAGGGTATAGGAAATTTGTCACTTCACTTAACATCTCTAAATTCCGGTGAAATGGTTGTGAGAACTGTGAATAATCCGGAGGGAACAGGAGAACGCTTTAGCGTAACAAATACTTCAATCGGACTAGGATATTCACTTATGTTGACTGATAGAGTGTCGGTTGGATTTCAACTCAATTATCTAACCGAATCAATTTGGAATAGCAGCTATTCGAATATGGCATTAAGTATGGGTGTTCAATATCAAGTTGCAGAGAATAGTTTACAAATTGGTGCTAGTGTTGCTAATTTTGGTCCGCGAGCTGGCTATAGCGGTAGAGATCTATATATCGATTATGATTTTGATCCTGATAAGTACGGTGATAATGATGGACTACCGGCTGAACTACGAACGGAGGAATACGCGCTTCCGACAATATTCAGAGTTGGTATGTCTTATCCTTTTATTTTTACTGATGAATATGCCATAATGGTTTCAGTCGATGCAGTTCATCCTAATGATAATGTTGAAAGCGTAAATACCGGTATCGATTTAAAATTGACTAATTATATAAATATCAGAGGCGGGTATAGAGGACTATTCCTGGAAGATTCGGAAGGAGGATTGGTTTTTGGTGCCGGTCTTAATGCTGAATTAATGGATTACGGATTTATCTTTGATTATGCCTGGTCGGATTATGGTAGATTAGATAAAGTCCATAGATTTACAATAAGTATAGAATTTTAGATCAATATTCGTTAATAGTAATTTTTAAAATCAATTAGAATAAAATATGATATTTAGTAAAATCAAATATGGGATTATCTATATAATTCTGTTGGTAATTTTAGTATCAAATAATCTTTCATGCAGAGAATATACATTAGAAAATAATGATATCCCTCCTATACAGTATTCTGCGACCCCGCAGGAAGAAGAATTTTTGGATACGCTGCAGTATAAATCATTCTTATATTTTTTGAATGAGATTAATCATGAAACCGGACTTGTAAAAGATAGAAGTACGGAAAATTCTCCCGCAAGCATTGCTGCTGTAGGATGGGCAATCCCAGTTTGGGCAATTGGTGTTGAAAATGGGTGGATAACCAGAGAGAAAGCTAGAAAGCTAACACTTAATGCAATAAAGTTTTTTTACAATTCGGAGCAAAGCTCTGATCCCTTAGCAACCGGCTATAAAGGTTTTTATTATCACTTTATTGGTATGAATAAAGGTGAAAGGTATTGGAACTGTGAATTATCTACTATTGATACCGGATGGCTAATTGCCGGTATGAGATTTGCTGCACAATATTATTCAGGGAATAATCATGAGGAAAAAGAAATAAGAAAACTAATTGATATATTAACCTTTAGAATAGATTGGGATTGGTTTACCATCCCGGATTCTGTTGAAAGGTTTGGTGGCTCTATGTCAATGAGTTGGCGTCCTGAAAAAGGTTTGAAACATTGGGGATGGACCGGATTAAACGAAGGATTATTTCTTTATGTTCTTGCAGCTGGCTCTGGTTCTAAAGATGCGGTAAATGCTTATGATGTCTGGTTAAACGAGTATGATTATGAAGAACCATATCCCGGCTTAAAACATGTGACATTTGGTCCGTTATTTGGCCATCAGTATTCTCAAATGTTTATTGATTTTAGAGGTTTATACGATAAATATATGATCTCGAAAGGCTTGGATTATTTCGAAAACTCGAAAAGAGCTTTACTTACTCAACGTAATTACGGGATTGAAAACCCGGGAAAATTTGTTGGATATGATTCTCTTACTTGGGGTTTAAGCGCGTGCGATGGGCCGGGAAGGGAATATAAGTTGAATGGCGTTCCAATGATGGGATATAGTGCCAGAGGTACCACGGGATTTCCTGAATGGACACAAGATGATGGTACTATTACTCCTACTGCAACTGGAGGAGCTATAGTATTTGCTCCTGAATATGTAATCCCTACACTAAAAAACATGTATGATAAATATGGTGAGAAAGGTCTTTGGGGAAAATATGGTTTCAAGGATGCATTTAATCTAACTATTAATTGGTATGATACGGATTATCTTGGACTTGACCAAGGACCTATTGTAATGATGATTGAGAATATGCGTACAGGATTAATTTGGAAATATATGATGAAAGATCCGGTCATAATCAAAGGTTTGAAGTTGTTGGGTTTTGAAAAAAAATAAGTTATTCAACTTATATTATCATTCCATTCATATTATTTATTTTAGCTAAATTTACTAGGCAAATGAAAACTTTAATCTACTATATTTTAATAATTTCAATTATTTTCTTAAATGAGATCCACTCTCAAATAGACAATAAATCTTTTTTTCATGAAAGTATAGAAAAAAATAATATTTTAGATTCACTACTTTCAGAAATGACAACTGCAGAAAAAGTTGGCCAATTAACACAAATTGTCGGAAAGGACAAAGTAAGCAAAGAACTAATTAAAGAAGGAAAAATAGGATCATATTTAATAGGAATTGACGGGGCAATTAAAGCAAATGAAATACAAAAAATTGCTGTTGAAGAAACGAGACTGGGCATTCCTTTAGTTTTTGCTAATGACGTAATACATGGTTATAACACTATTTTTCCGATCCCTCTTGCCGAAGCATCATCTTGGAATCCCGACTTAATTGAGAAAGCAAGCAGTATTGCTGCAATTGAAGCAGCCGCTGAAGGAACTCATTGGACTTATGCTCCAATGGTAGACATAGCGAGGGATCCGAGATGGGGACGCATTATGGAAGGTTCCGGGGAAGATCCATATCTGGGAAGCATTTTAGCTAAAGCAAGAGTTCGTGGATTTCAAGGAACATCAATTGGTAATAAAAATAATATTGCTGCTTGTGCTAAACATTTTGTTGGTTATGGAAATGCCGAGGCAGGAAAGGATTATAACACAGTTGATATTTCAGAAAGATCTTTACGTGAAATATTTTTGCCTCCATTTAAAAGTGCTGTAGATATTGGTGTAGAAACATTAATGAGCGGATTTAATGACCTTAACGGTATACCGGCTTCGGCAAATAAATTTATATTGAAAAAAATACTAAGGAATGAATGGGGCTTCAGTGGATTTGTTATAAGTGATTATAATTCGATTGGTGAAATTATTCCTCACGGAATTGCCGAAGATAAAAAAGAAGCAGCAAAAAAAGGATTTCTTGCCGGTGTTGATGTGGATATGGTTGGCGATACTATCATTGGTAATATTTATATGGATAATCTAAGTGACTTGGCCTCACAAGGAATAATTTCAGAATCGCTTCTGGATAATTCCGTTAGAAAAGTTTTAGACTTTAAATATCGTTTAGGTTTATTTGATAATCCTTATGTTGATATTAAATATTATGAAAATAATATGCCTTCAAAAGTATATATAGATAAAATAGCCAGAAAGCTAGCTCAAGAGTCTATAGTCTTACTTAAAAATGAGAACAATATTCTTCCCCTGTCTAAAGATGTCGGTAAAATTGCTTTAATTGGCCCACTCGCTGACAATAAAGATGATTTATTAGGTAACTGGGCTTGTGATGGTAGGGCAGAAAATGTTGTAAGTATATTAGAAGGAATTAAAAATAAAATATCAGGTAAATCGGAATTAGTTTATACTAAAGGATGTGAAGTATTAGAAAAATCTCCTAATAACATTAGAGATGCTGTTGAATTATCAAAAAGCTCTGATGCAGTAATACTTGTTGTTGGTGAAGCTAAATGGGAAAGTGGCGAAGCAGCAAGTAAGACAAACCTTAATATATCCGAAATTCAGATGGAGCTGATAAAAGAAGTAAGTAAAACGAACAAACCTATAATTTTAGTTTTATTAAATGGTCGTCCGCTTACAATTCCTTGGATTGATAAGAATATAGAAGCTGTAATTGAAGCATGGTATCTTGGTGATCAAAGTGGAAATGCTATTGCTGATGTTATTTTCGGTGATTATAACCCGTCCGGCAAATTACCTGTTACGTTTCCTAGATCTGTTGGGCAAATTCCAATTTATTATAATTCAAAAAATACCGGCAGACCCCCGACTGAATATAAATATACATCAAAATATTTGGATGAGGAAGTTACTCCTTTATATCCTTTTGGATATGGTTTAAGTTATACTGAATTCGAGTATTCTAATTTGCAGCTTAATATTGATACCTTAAGTGATGGTAATTTAGAAGTGACTATTGATATTCAAAACACTGGAAGTTATGATGGTGATGAAATTATACAATTATATATAAGAGATATTGTTGCATCTGTTACAAGACCTATAAAGGAGTTAAAAAGGTTTCGCAAAATTCGCTGTCTAGCCGGTGAGAAAGTAAATGTTAAGTTTCAATTAAATAGAAATGATTTTTCGCTATTGGATGTTGAATTAAATAAAATAGTAGAACCTGGAAATTTTGATATTATGGTTGGGAAAAATTCTGTTGAGTATTTAACAAAAACAGTTTTTGTAAAATAGTGGATTATTTATGAGTAATATTGATAGAAGAAACTTCATTAAAACTGCCGGTGCCGCTGCAGCTGGATTACCATTTGTAAACTCAAAAATATTAGCTGAAGAAAATAATTCCAAGCAAATAAAGCGAATATCCGGATCCAAACCGCGAAATGTTGTAATTATTTTAAGTGATGATCATCGTTATGATTTTATGGGATTCATGGGTAAACCGAAATTTTTAGAAACCCCGAATATGGATAAGATAGCTAAGGATGGAGCACATATAAAAAACGCTTTTGTTTCTACTTCTTTATGTTCTCCAAGCCGCGCATCAATTTTAACCGGGATGTATGCTCACAAACATAAAGTTGTGGATAATGATGCACCGGTTCCTGATGATGTAACATTTTTTCCACAATATTTACAAGAAGTTGGATATAAAACAGCAATGATTGGCAAATGGCACATGGGTCATCACAACGATGAGCATAGAAAAGGATTTGATAAATGGGTGAGTTTTAAAGGGCAGGGCGTATATAAGAATCCTGAGCTAAATATTGATGGCTCCAGAATTAAACGGGAAGGACACATTACCGATATTTTAACAGAGTATGCTAAAGATTGGATTAATGAACAGAATGAAAATCCCTTTTTTCTATATTTAAGTCATAAAGCTGTTCATGCAGAATTTCAACCGGCAGATAGGCATCTTGGTAAATATGATAATGTAGAAATTGAATATCCAGAAAGTATGGAAAACACTGAAGAAAATTATCATAATAAACCCGAATGGGTAAAAAATCAAAGATACAGTTGGCATGGTGTTGATCATATGTATCATGGTGAAATGGAATTTGATACTTTTTATAAAAGGTATTGTGAAACATTATTAGGCGTTGATGAAAGCATTGGTCATGTTTTAGATGCCTTGGAAAAGAAAAATTTGTTAGATTCTACCTTAGTGATTTATTTGGGAGACAACGGATTCTGCTTTGGAGAACACGGATTAATTGATAAACGCCATATGTACGAAGACTCGATTAGAATTCCAATGTTAATGCATTGTCCTGAATTAATTAAGTCAGGACTGAAAGTTTCCGAGCTGATTCAAAACATTGATATTGCCCCTACTGTTTTGGAATTAGCCGGCATTGAAAAACCTAAATTAATGGATGGCCACTCAATGGTTCCATTACTGAAAGAGAATAAAGTAAAATGGAAAGATGAAATTTATTATGAATATTATTGGGAGCGACCATTTCCGCATACACCTACTGTTTTTGGCATAAGGACTAAGAAATATAAATATATTACGTACCATGGAATTTGGGATACTGATGAATTATATGATATAAAAAACGATCCAAACGAAATGAATAATTTGATAAATGAGCCTGATCATAAGGATTTAATATTAGAATTGAGAAAAAAAGTTTTTGATTGGTTATCGAAAACAGATGGTTTAAAAATCCCTCTTAAGCGAAGCGGATTATGGCAGGCATCTGAACACAAATTAGAATTAGACCAAAATGAAAATAAATAACCTGATATTTTTCATTTTATTCTTTCTTTCATTATACCCTCACCAAATAGTAATAGGACAATCTTCCCGAATAAAGCATTCAATAAATGATAATTGGGACTTTTATTTAAATAAAAACGAATCAGAAATTTCTTCCCTTGCATCTGCTCAGAAGCAAAAAATTAATTTGCCACATACCTGGAATCTTGAAGATGCTTTTGATAAGGCACAAAAATATTTTCAAGGAGTAGGACTTTACGAAAAAAAAATAGTTATCCCTTCCAATAATAAATCAAAACGAACATTTATTTATTTCGAGGGGGTCAATCAAGTTTGTGAAGTCTGGTTAAATGGAAATTACCTTGGAAAACATATAGGTGGATATACGGCTTTTACTTTTGAGCTGACCGATTTTATTCGATTTGATACGGAAAATTTATTGTTCATTAAAGTTAATAACAAGCATAATGATGATATCCCTCCGTTGGATGCCGATTTTACATTTTATGGAGGAATTTATAGGGATGTGTATTTAATTCAAACAAGCGATATACATTTTAATGTTTTAGATTATGCATCTAGTGGAGTTTATATCACTCCTAAAATAAATAATGATCAGGGAGAAATATATATTCAGAGTAATCTTGTAAATGATGGAGATAAAGATTCGGAAGTTAAAGTTGTACATAATGTTTATGATAATGAAAACGAATTGCTTAAGTCATGTTCTGAAAATTATTTGCTAAAGAAAAACACCGTAAAAATAGTAGATTGTTCTATCCGGAAAATTGAAAATTTAAAATTGTGGTCGCCGGAATTCCCGAACCTTTATAGTATTAAATCAGACATTTATAAAAATAATATTTTGGTTGATAATATTACTATTTCAGTGGGATTCAGGAAATTTAAGTATGATATCAAATCAGGATTGTTGTTAAACGGAGAGCCGATAAAACTAATTGGTGCAAACCGGCACCAGGATAAGCAAGGAAGAGGTAATGCGCTTTCAGAATTAGAACACATAAAAGATTTGGAAATAATAAAAGAGCATGGTTTCAATTTTCTCCGGTTAGCACATTATCCTCAAGATCCGGTGGTTCTGCAAACAGCTGATAAAATTGGACTAGTTATCTGGGAGGAGATACCAATTGTTAATACAATCACAATGAATGATGCTTTTACTAATAGTTGTATCCAAATGTTAACTGAAATGATTAAGCAGCATTATAATCACCCTTCAATTTTTATGTGGGGATATATGAATGAAATTCTTCTCCGCAAACCTGATCCATTACCGAAAGATTATATTAATAACGTTTATAAGCTTGCTGCACAATTGGAAAAATTATTAAAAGAATTGGATCCGAATCGATTCTCGGTAATGGCACAGTCCTATGAGGAAATTGATGATGGAACCGGAATAGGGGATATTACGGATTTAATCGGGTTCAATCTTTATTTTGGTTGGTATTATGACGAGTTTGATCACTTTTCAACCTACCTGGATACTTTTCATTCGAAATATCCAAATAAACCTATTATCATTAGTGAATATGGTGCCGGAAGTGATGAAAGAGTTCATACTATTAAACCTGTTAGATTTGATTTTAGCAATGAATATCAACAAAGGTATCATGAATCTCAATTTAGACAAATAAAAAATAATGACTATTTAGTAGGTTCAGCTATTTGGAATATGTTTGATTTTGGGAGTAATTTCAGAAATGATACAAAGTTTGGAATAAATCAGAAAGGAATATATTATTATGACAGAACTCCTAAAGATGTATCATACTTTTATAAAGCAAACCTAATTAGTGAACCTTTCGTTCATATTGCATCACGTGATTATGAAGTCAGAAGTATTAATCATGATAGAATTGAGGAAATAAAAATCTATTCTAATTTGGATAGTGTTTCTTTGAAAATTAATGATAAATATTTTTCAACAAAAGGAACAAAAAATGGAATTGCTACATGGAATGTTCAATTGTATGAAGGCAAAAATAAAGTTCTAGCTAATGGAGCAAATGAATATAAAAACATAATTGATCAATTTGAAATTTTTGGTGAATATAATGAAACTAATTTTAACAAATGTTCGTACTTTTCTGTTAACGTAGGTTCAGATTATAATTTTGTTGATCAAGATGGTGTTATTTGGCATGCTGATAAAGAGTATAGCCCAGGTTCCTGGGGATTTGTAAAAGGTAAAAAAATCTCTACTAAACACAGAATAATTGGAACGGATGATGATCCGGTTTATCAGACGGCACTTATAAATTTTGATAATTATAAATTTAGTGTTCCGGGTGGACGATACATGGTTCGTTTGTTACTCTCTGAAATATCAAATGCAGAATTAGACGAAAACAATATTGCCGTGAATTTTGGGTCGGAGAAAACTTATAGAATTAAATTATCTAGGGATGATAAGTATTTTGCAAGACAATTTGCATTTGAAACAAGCACCAATAGCGAAGCGGACTTAACAATATCTTTAGAATCATCTGTTAATAGATCAATTTTAAATGGCATTCAATTAATAAAACTAAATTAATTCTAGGTTCTCAGATGGAAAAAAAACTTCTTATTATTATTTTATTAGGATTTATATTTGTTATCAGTGCTTGTACAAGCAGTAAAACCGTTTCTGAAAAAATTTCTGTCGGTCAAACTCCTCTAAAATTTGAAAAAACACTTACGAAAAAAGTTGACCTGGATTATCTGGAATTTATTCCCCAAGACTATTTTTCAAAAGAAAAATGGCCTTTAATGGTTTTTCTTCATGGTGCTGGTGAGAGAGGCAGTGATTTAGAGAAATTAAAGGTACATGGACCACCAAAGTTAGTTGAAAGGGGCGAGGAACTGCCATTCATTATTATTTCTCCGCAATGTCCGGCTAATGAGAGGTGGACTGATCAATGGTATGCAGAAACAATTATTGCTTTGATTAATGAAACAATAAAAAAATACAATATTGATGAAGATAGAGTTTACTTAACGGGACTAAGTATGGGTGGATTCGGGACGTGGGATTTAGCTTGCAGATATCCTGATAAGTTTGCAGCCATAGCTCCGGTTTGTGGTGGTGGGAATCCAAACCTGGTATCAAAAATTAGAAATATTCCAACGTGGGTATTTCATGGGGCTAAAGACAATGTGGTTCTCCTTAAATATTCTCAAGATATGGTTGAGGCACTTGAGCAATATGCTGGTAATGTTAAATTTACGGTATATCCTGAAGCTAATCATGATTCATGGACTGAAACATACAATAATGAAGAGCTTTATAAATGGTTTTTAAGTAATAAAAGAGAATCTATCGATCACCTTATTTTAAGGAAAGGAAATGTTTTAGCTTCTACCGGAGAAGCATATCTGGCCGTAGACGGGAAAGAGGACACTCGGTGGGAAAGTGATCATGCAGATTCTCAATGGTTTACTATTTCGTTAGAAGAATCCATCAATTTAAAAAAAATATCTATTATTTGGGAAAATGCTTATTGCAAAGAATATAAAGTTATTGCATCAATTGATGAAAAAAAATGGGATGATATTTATACTACTAGTAAAGGGGATGGGAAACTTGATGTTATAGAATTTCCAGGAAATAAATACAAATTTGTTAAATTCGATTTCTTAAAACGCGGGACCCAGTGGGGTAATTCAATTTGGGAGCTTTATATTGAGAAATAATTTATTTATAGATTTTGAGGTAATAGTTGAAAATGTTAAAATTAGTATTCTTACTTAAAATTATTCTGGTTGTTAATATAATGGCAAATTTTAGTTTTATTGGAGATATAGTTAAGCATGTCAAATTTAGTGATCATGTTCAATTTCAGTGCTCAAATGCACTATTTAATCTCTATGTTGTGGATAGTGATATAATTCGATTTAGATTTACGAACCGAGATGAATTTTCCAAAGCCCCATCTTATGCAGTTATAAATAATAATTTTAATTCTAAATACGAGTTTCAAGAAAAGAATGATTATTTTCAAATAACAACTGAAGATTTCATTATTGAAATCTCTAAATCACCATGCAGGGTTTCCATATATGATTCCCAAATGAATTTGATCAATTCCGATGAAAAGAGTTTTGGTGTATCTTTTGATAATGACGAAGTTAGGTGTCACAAAACGTTATTTGAAGATGAACTATTTTACGGACTTGGCGAGAAGACTGGAAACCTTCAAAAAAATGGAAATCAATATACATTGTGGAACTCTGATGTTCCTGGCTACGACAATAACGATGATGCTATTTATCAGTCAATCCCTTTTTTTATTGGTATAAGAGATCATAAAGCCTATGGAATATTTTTTGATAATACTTATAAATCTTACTTCAACTTTGGAGCAAGCAATAATCGCTTTTACTGGTTTGGAGCAGAAAAGGGTGAATTGAACTATTATTTTATTGGGGGTCCGGAAATTAAGAAGGTTATTTCTTCTTATACTGAATTAACCGGTAAAATGGAATTGCCCCCAATGTGGGCGCTTGGCTATCAACAATGTAAATGGTCATATTATCCTGAATCCAAAGTAAGAAATGTTGCAAAGACCTTCAGGGATAAAGATATTCCATGTGATGTCATTTATTTAGATATTCATTATATGGATGAATACAGAGTTTTTACTTGGGATGATGAAAAATTTCCAAATCCCGAAATGATGTTGGCAGATCTTAAAAAGGATGGATTCAAAGTAATAACAATAGTCGATCCTGGTGTAAAAGCTGATCTTGATGGATATAAACCGGCAATTGAAGGTATGGAACAAAACCTTTTCGCGATCTATCCTGATGGTGAACCTTATCAAGGTGAGGTCTGGCCGTCATGGGCATATTTTCCGGATTTTACAAAAAAAGAAACTAGAGCCTGGTGGGGCGATTGGAATGCAAAACTATTAAAACAAGGAATTAGCGGCATTTGGAATGATATGAATGAACCCGCTGTTTGGGGCAAGGCGTTCCCGGATATTGTTCAATTTAATGATAATGGTTTTGGCGCATCACATAAAAAAATACATAATGTTTATGCTCTTGAAATGGCGAAAGCTACATTTGAAGGTTTAAAAAAGAGTGATAATGACCTTAGGCCTTTTATTCTTACCAGGGCGGGATACTCAGGTATACAACGATATGCTGCAGTTTGGACCGGGGACAATGTTGCAAGTGAAGAACATTTGCAATTAGCTTGTACAATGCCTCTTAATATGGGACTTAGTGGAATTCCTTTTGTTGGAAGTGATGTTGGAGGATTCTTTAGTGAACCATCTCCAAATTTATATACAAGATGGATTCAAATGTCAGCTCTATCTCCGTTTTTCAGAGGTCATACTATTATTAATACCAAAGATCAGGAACCATGGGCATTTGGTGATTATATCGAAAGTTTAGCCAGAGAAGCAATTAAACTAAGATATAAATTAATGCCATACATTTACAATGAGTTTTATAACTCCAGTATTAACGGATTGCCGATAATGCAGCCGATGATGCTAGAGTTTCAAGATGATGAAGAATGTTATAAGACCGAGAGTCAATATCAATATATGTTTGGACAAAATTTATTGGTTGCTCCGGTACTAAAAGAAAATACAGAATTTAAAAAACTATACCTGCCTAAGGGTAAATGGATAGGTTTTGATGGCGATAAAATTTATGATGGCGGGCAGTGGGTAATAATTGACGCTCCCTTAAATAAGCTTCCCTTGTTTATTAAAGAGGGCGGAATAATACCAATGATCGAATCACAAAATTATATTGGCGAAAAAAAAATAAAAACAATGGAATTCAAAATTTTCCCTTCCGATAATTCTGAGTATACTCTTTACGAAGATGATGGTATCAGTCAAGATCATAATAAAGAAAAATTTAGCAAGACAAAATTTAAGGTCTCTAAAAATTCGGATAAGTTTGAGATAATGATAACTAAAGTAGTTAACAATTTTAATTCGGGAATCGAGGAATATCAAATAAATTTAATGAGTATGAAATCAGTATCGAAAGTTAAAGTGAATGATGTTTTGCTGGAAGAATCCAAAGAAAAAAATAAAACCATAAAGAAAAACAGTTTTTATTACAATATCACACGTAAAATCCTTTTCCTGAATATAGATAATCAAGATAAGTTAAAAATTATTGGAGAATTTAAATGAGATATAATTCGTTTATTGGTATTGTCTGCCTAATATTTACAGTTTCATCTATATTAGCTCAAAAAAATGATATTAGAATAATGACATACAACATCAGGTATGCTAGTGAAAATCCCGGAGAAGAGTGGAGTGTAAGAAAAGATAACGTTGCTGAGATGATAAGGTTTCAAAAACCGGATATATTTGGCCTACAAGAGGCATTAAAAATGCAAGTAGAATTTTTTGAAACTGAATTTCCCGGTTATTCTTGGGTAGGTGTAGGTAGAGGCGATGGAAAGTTAGAAGGTGAATATTCTCCAGTATTTTTTAATGATAGATTTTCTCTTATTGAAGGAAAAACATTTTGGTTGTCTCCAACACCGGAATTACCTTCTCAAGGTTGGGATGCCGTATTCAACAGAATAGTTACTGACGTTTCGTTGCTTGATAATAATACTGGTGATACACTTTATGTATTTAATACACATTTTGATCATATTGGCAAGAAAGCCAGGGAAAAAAGTGCAGAGCTGATATTGGACAGATTAAATAGGTTGGAGCAAAGATCGGCAAAAATACTGATGGGAGATTTCAATGTAACGGATACAGCTAAAGCATATACTATACTTAACGGCTCAACAATGAAAGATGCAATTGAATTATCCAAATTTAATAATTATGGTACATCTTTTACATTTAACGGATTTAATCACGATGCAATTTCCGGCAGGAAAATTGATCATATTTTTGTTAATGATGAAATTGATGTTCAGCACCATGGTATAATAGGAGACAAAATTAATAATCTGTATCCATCCGATCACATGCCGGTAATAATAGATTTTATAATCAAATAACATATACTAATGGCTACTCTTTCAATTAATAATCTATATAAATCGTATGATGAAAAAAAATATGTTGTAAATAATGCCAATCTTGAAATCTCTGATGGTGAGTTTGTTGTTTTAGTTGGTCCATCGGGTTGTGGTAAATCAACAGTTTTAAGAATGATTGCAGGACTTGAAGAAATTACAAAGGGTGAAATTTATATTGATGGAAATAAAATTAATGATAAATCACCTAAAGAGAGAGATATTGCAATGGTTTTTCAAAACTATGCAATTTATCCCCATATGACAGTTTACGAGAATATTTCATTTGGACTAAAAATAAGAAAATTATCAAAAACCGAAATAAATGAAAAAGTTAATAAGGCAAGTGAAATATTAGGATTATCAGAGCTTCTTCATAGAAAACCAAAACAATTATCCGGTGGTCAGAGACAGCGTGTTGCATTGGGCAGGGCTATTGTGAGAAATCCTAAAGTATTTTTATTTGACGAACCCTTAAGTAATTTGGATGCTAAGTTACGTGTACAAATGAGAACTGAGATTGCAAAGCTTCATTCTAAACTGAAGACAACCATGGTTTATGTTACTCATGATCAAACCGAAGCAATGACGATGGGGGACAGAATAGTAATAATGAATAATGGTGAAATTCAGCAAATTGCCGAACCCATGACGTTGTACAATTCTCCGGTGAATAAATTTGTTGCCGGATTTATTGGAAGCCCGGCAATGAATTTTTTATCAGGTAAAATAGAAAATGATTTCTCATTATCGGTTAATTCTACATCGGAAGAAATGAGAATTAGACTGACTGAAGATCATCATAGTAGATTTAAAAACCTAATAGGGGATGACATAATTATAGGAATTAGAGCAGAAGATTTTGTATTCTCGCTCGAAGAAAATAAGTTTTCCTTGAAAATTGAAACAAGAGTTGATCTGATAGAGCCTTTAGGAAATGAAACATTTATATATTTTAACATAGCTAATAAACAAATTGTTGCAAGAGTTTTTTTGGATAGGATATTAAAAGTAAATGATAAGATTGAACTCTTTGTAGATGTACAAAAGCTACATTTTTTTGATAATGAGAGTGGACTTAGTATTTAGCCTCAAAGTTTTAACACTATCTTGGTAATAAATAATTAGTTTTTTTAAGGATTTTGTATTAAAAAGTTATCCGGCAGAATTAATATATGAATATCCTTTTTAGTGCAGAATATTTTGTAAAATAATTTATTTTTGGGCAACACCTTAAAATGTGAAGAACAAAACTTAGTATATTACATATTGCGTATTTAGTTGCTTACGGATTAGTGATTTAAAACCTGAATTGGTAATGAATAAACTTGATCAGAAATATGAAATAGTTCTCGAAAAATTGCAGAACGAATTTTTATCCTATAAAAAAGTTCTTGTCGCACTGTCTGGAGGTGTAGATTCATGCTTGGCACTATATTTAGGTCGCCAGGTTTTGGGTAGAAACAAAGTTATTGGGGTAATAGCAAAATCGCCAAGCTTAAAGAATAAGGACTATCAAATAGCAGTAGATTTCTGCGAAGAAAATGATATTGTTCACAATACAATCTATACGGAAGAATTATCGAACGAAAATTATTCCTCTAACCCAACAAACAGATGTTATTTTTGCAAGAGTGAATTGTATGATAAGATGCATAAATTGATTAAAGAAAAATATAACGGATATAAAATTGTAAATGGGAATAACTATTCGGATTTAGGTGACTACAGACCGGGACTGGAAGCATCAAAAGAACAAAATGTGATGAGCCCTTTCGTATTTTGCAATGTTCTTAAAGAAGATATAAGATACCTAGCAAAATATTACAAATTGTCTGTTTGGGATAAACCGGCCAGTCCATGTTTAAGCAGTAGATTCCCATACGGTGAGGGAATTACCTCTGATAAACTGAATAGAGTTGAAAAAGCTGAAGAAATAATGAATACATTTGGCTTTGATGAAGTAAGGGTAAGATCTTATGGTGATTTAGCTAAATTGGAAGTACCTAAAGAAAAGTTGTCTTTATTGTCAAAGTTTTACGATCAAATTGAAGATAAAATAAAATCTATAGGTTTTGCCAAATGTGAAATTGATGAAGAAGGATTTTTGTCAGGTAAATTGAATAGAGTATTAAAATGAATTTTAATATAGATCATAATAGACATGCCAGACTAGGTTTCCCGGAAGTAGTTTACGGTGCCACAAAGGATACTGAAACCTTATTGAAAATAATAGAATCAATTTATTCTAAATCCAAGAAAGTTTTAATTACAAAATTGCAGAGTGAAAAATATCAAAAAATTAAACTCAAATATCCGCAAAGCTTTTATGATGAAAAATCATGTATTTGTTTAGTAGGTAAAATACGGAAGAGTAGAAAAACCAAACCCGAAGTAATAATATTATCCGGTGGAACTTCTGATGAATTTATTGTAAATGAAATTTATTACACTTTACATTTTCTTGGGATTAATGTAAAGAAGATGATTGATGTTGGTGTAGCCGGAATGCATAGATTAACCGAAAAAATTGAAGAGATTAATATAGCCAAGGTATTAGTGGTTTGTGCAGGTTTTGAAGGAGCACTTCCTACGGTTGTTGGAGGTCTGTTTTCTCAACCTATTATTGCAGTTCCAATTAGTGTTGGGTACGGCGTGGCTGAAGGCGGGCGGGCGGCTTTAAATTCAATGTTATCAAGTTGTGCAAATGGTATAACTGTAACAAATATCGATAATGGTTATGGCGCTGCAATTGCAGCATTTAGAATTATAAATAATTAAAATGTGAATATGAATAATGTGTTAAAAATAGAAGCGTTTTCTGGTGCAAGTGGAGATATGTTTTTAAGTGCTCTTGCCGGATTAGCAGATGCGTATGAAGAATTAACAGCTTTACCAAAATTGTTGAACTTTAACGATGAAGCGGACATTAAAATAACTGATGTTAAAAAAAATGGAATCCTTTGTAAACAAGTAAAGGTTATTGAATTAGAGACAGAGCCGGGACATAGACACTTATCTAATATTATTAAAATAATTGACGATTCGCAATTAACTGAAAATGCGAAAACAATTTCGAAAACAATTTTTGACATAATTGGGAATGCCGAATCAAAAGTTCATGGTATTCCATTGGAAAAAATTCATTTTCATGAGGTTGGCGCCGTTGATTCAATAATAGATATTTGCGGTACTGCATATTTTTTAGATAAGCTCAAAATAGGTAAATCATATTTGACCTCCATTACCACAGGCAAAGGTTTTGTTAATACTGCTCATGGATTGTTACCTGTTCCATGTCCTGCAACTAAATTAATACTTGAAAACATTCCTTATGTTTTAGGTGAAGAGGATGGTGAAAGATTAACTCCGACAGGAGCAGCAATAATTAAATATTTAGAACCGGAGTTATCTGAGATTCGATCGACGGATATAAAAACAGCTTATGGACCTGGAGAGAAAGAATTTATTTCCCCAAATGTGTTAAGACTTTCGCTATGTGAAGTAGAGGAAAATAATAATGAAGTTTTTGTGATTGAAACTAATATTGATGATGGGAATCCTGAGTATTTAGGAACAAAATTTCAAAATCAGCTTTTAGAATTAGGTGCTCTTGATTTTTATTTTTCTCAAGTTATTATGAAAAAGGGAAGGCCGGGATTGCTTCTAACAATTATTTGTAAAGGTGATGGATTTGATGGGATTACAGATTTCGTCCTGAATTTTACATCTACAATTGGATTGCGTTATTATAAAACCAGTAGAATTGAATTGGATAGAAATAAAGAAAAAGTAAGTACCGAGTTAGGCGATTTTAGTGTTAAAATTACGAAAACTAAAAAAGGTAAAATAAAAATAAAACCGGAATCAGAAGAAATCTTAGAATACTCTATTAAAAATGGAATTTCTCCTACAGAATTATCTCAAAAAATTATCAGCGAATATAAAAAGAAAAGTTAAATTCGAATTCTGACTTTATATATTTTTTTATTAAGGTTTATATTTGTTCAGATTTATAGATCCTCTGAATTGTAAAAAACTTTGTAATATTTCATACCTCTAACTTTGTCAAATCCCTTTTCAATAAATTGCTGATTCGATTCCGGATCATTACTGTTTAACTTTATTTGAATATTTGTGTCCAGCCTGATCAGGCTTTTAATTGATCTTTTTTTTGACTTAACTGAATTTTGAGATATGGGAAACGAATCTTTAAGTTCTGTTTCCTGTTCTTCTTCAAATTTCTTTTTGTAATCAAAAAACTCTCGCCTCATATTCGGTTCATCAAAAATTTCAGTTGCAAAATCTTTTATGTCCATTTCTTCTTTATCCGAAAGGTAATTGATTGATTTATTAAGAAACGCTATTTGTTCATCCCTACCTTTATTATTAACAACAATATCCTCTGAAAATGATTTCACAAAGTCTACATAATTGGAGGTATGATAGTAAAAGTCTTTTACATACTCTACTTTTAAGAATTTATTTTTCCAATATTCTGTATCATAATTATTATTATCAACACTCAATACTCTGTAGCCATCCTTAGGTTCACAATTAATAATTAGGCATCCTTTATCAATTCTTCTTGAGCTAACACCTTCATTTATACTTACGCCTAAATAGCTACTATCACTTGAAAAATTAAAATAGTTTTGTTTCCGTTCAAATTTAAAAATTCCTAAAGCTTCTGTAAGTTTATCTTCAAAAATTATATCATTAAAAACGGCTATCATTACTTCGCCAACTTTAATATGTGGGTGTTCAGATTGTTCATAAAGATGTGTTAAAAGGCTTTCAGAAATCTTTTCAAAATCAGTTTGTTTACTAAAAAGCTTATGCGCATAACTGTACAAATCATTCAACTGCAGATCCGAGTGGTGATGCAATTTATTAATTTCAATCTGTTTTGAAAATGGTGTAAAAAAATAATTTATAAGATTAGAAGATAGTTCTTCGTCAACATAGCAAAGTTTTTTCGACAATTGATTATCAATATTTTTCCGTTTGTTCCCGACCTTATGAATAATAAGTTTTTCAATATTTATTGCCGAATAATCAATCATCATATTTCTCTGTAAATTTTAAAAAATTAAGTGGGCAAAATAGATAATTAGTTCCAAAAAATCAGAAGTTTGTTATAAACATAGAATGTTATTAGGATTTCCTGAATTTTTATTAAACTTGGGTTTATGATTTTAAGGAGAAATTTTAGAAAGAAACTTTTTAAAATACATTTTATAAAAATGATAACAATTTATTAGACTGATAATATTATTATTTTGGATAAATTTTATTTCTGTTTAAAAATCCCGTCATTTCTTATTTAATTTAGAGTTTTTACAGTTATCTGCACTAATATTCTTGGCACAATATCTGAGAATTATGATATTTCTATTTATGCAGTAAATTATCATGAAATTTCTTTTTAAAATTATTACCCTCATCTTTTTAATAAATATTTCAATTTATTCACAAATCAATTTTAATAATCAAAATATATTTCTTAACGGAGCGAATGTTGCCTGGGTAAATTTTGCCAGGGATATCGGCTATAGCAGCACAAATTTTGATTCTTTCGAAGATATTTTTAAAACGGTACATAATTCTGGTGGCAATTCAATGAGATTGTGGCTTCATACTAATGGAGTAGAATCTCCTCACTTTAATAATTCCGGATTTGTAGATGATCCAGGAACAAATACCATATCTGATTTGAAAATTATTCTCGATCTGGCTAATGAATATGAAATTGGCCTAATGCTATGCTTATGGTCGTTTGATATGTTAAGAATTTCGTTTGGTGATAATGTTACAAGCAGGGCAAAATTAATGCTTACCGATACCTCTTATACAAATGCATACATTAATAATGCACTAATCCCGATTGTTGATTCGCTTAAAGGGCATCCCGCAATTCTTGCGTGGGAAATCTTTAATGAGCCAGAGGGGATGAGCAATGAGTTTGGATGGGATTTCAATTACCATGTACCTATGCTGGATATTCAAAGATTTATAAATTTAGTTTCTGGCACAATTCATAGAACCGATTCAACAGCCCTCGTCACTAATGGATCATGGAGTTTTAAGGCTATGACAGACGTTGAAACTTCGGTTTTGTCTAAAAGTGTTATAGATGATTTTTCTGCCGAACAAACTTCAAATATTGAAGAAGTTTTTAATGAAAAATATAGTGCCCAATATTCGATAGAAAAAATTATAGAACCTTTTACAGTAGCCGGAACTAATGTTAATTATTATTCTGATGATCGCCTAATTGATGCTGGTGGTGATGTTGATGGGACACTAGATTTTTACACAGTTCATTATTATAGTTGGGCTGGAACAAGTTTATCTCCATTTCATCATTCTTACAGTTATTGGAAACTTGATAAACCTTTGGCGGTTACTGAATTTTGGATGTCAGAGACTTACGGTATTGATTATACGAATTTGTATGAAAGATTATATACGAATAACTATGCCGGAGCAATGGGGTGGCAGTGGTATGATGGTGAACCACACCGTTCTAGGTTAAGTGAAGCTATGACAAATATGTATATTAAATATCCGGAAAATATTGACCTAAATCCCCAGCCTGGTAATATTTATTATTTTTCCGCTATCCCCAATTTAATAGAGAGAGGGGATAGTAGTTTGCTCCAATGGAAATCTTCAAGTGGAACAATTTTAACACTGAACGGAGATACAATAGAAAATGAAGGAAGTATATATGTTTTTCCTGAATCCACAACAAGCTATATTTTGACGTCTTCAGGGGAAGTTTCTCAATCCCTAACCAAAAAGGTGGAAGTCTATAAAAGTGGCACAATACTAAAATTTAGTGCCTTTCCAAAACAAGCCGCTGAAGGGGAGCCGGTAAAATTGATATGGGAAACTTCTAGCGGGTCAAATGTTTATTTGGACGGAGATAAAGTAAGTGAAGATGATTCCCTAACTGTTTATCCCGCTTCAAGTACGGTTTTTTATCTTTATGTATTTGGTGAATTAAATGATTCCGGCAAAGTTGCAATAGAAATATTGCCCCAAAATGAAGTAAACAGAGCTCTTGATAATCCAATTATCGCATCATCAACTATAAATGGCAATACAAATTCAATAGCGGATAACTTGGTTGATGGATTATTTACAACAGGTTGGACCTCTGAATATTATGATAATCAGTGGGTGGAGATTGATTTATTGCAAAACTATACGGTTAATAAACTAGAGCTTTACTGGCAAACCAATTATGCTCAAAAATATAGAATTGGAATTTCTTCCGATAAGATAGTCTGGAATGTTATTCGCCAAGAGTTGGAAGGTACTGGAGGAAATCAAATTTTTGATAGTTTGGATGTATCGGGGAGATATTTAAAATTAATGCTGGATAAAAGTGCAACTTCAAGAGGGTTTTCTCTATCTGAAATTCAGGTTTTTGGAATTTCGGAATTATCAACCAATATTGAAGAAAAAAATAAAATTACAGATCATTTTTCATTGTCTCAAAATTTTCCTAATCCCTTTAATCCATCAACGGAAATAAGGTTTTTAATTCCAAAACTATCTTCAACTAAACTCGAAGTGTTTAATATTATCGGTGAACTCAAAAAAACATTGATTAATTCAACACTAGAAAAAGGTAATTATAAGGTAACTTTTGATGGATCTAAGTTTGCAAGCGGAGTTTATATCTACAGACTGAGTGTGGGAAATTTTGTAAAACAAGTGAAGATGATTTTATTAAAATAAGGAACTTATAAAAGGTAATGAAATGAAATTTTCACGGTTTTCTCTTATTATTTTCTCTATAATAATTCACGGCTGCACATCATTTCAAACGACAAATAATGACTTTATTAGAGTAAAAAATACTCAGTTTTTTAAAGGTAACAAACCATATTATTTTCTGGGTACCAATTTTTGGTACGGTGCATATTTAGGATTACCAGGGGAAAATGGAGATAGGAAAAGATTGAAAGGGGAACTTGATAAACTAAAGTCCTTAAATATTGATAATCTTAGAATACTTGCCGCGAGTGAAAAATCAACAATTAAAAGATCACTAAAGCCAGCAGTACAGTTGAAATTAGGTCACTATAATGAAGATTTACTTGAGGGTCTTGATTTTATTTTATATGAAATGAGTAAAAGGGAAATGCATGCAGTAGTTTTTCTTAATAATTATTGGGAATGGTCCGGTGGTATGGGCCAGTATTTGGCCTGGACAGAAGGCAGTGATGCCGTTGATCCAGGAGACTTTTTAAATAACTGGGAAAAATATAATCAATTTGTATCTTCTTTTTATCGAAATGAAAAGGCCAATGAATTTTTCAAAAAATTTATTAAGGAGATTATAACCAGAAAAAACAAGTTTAGTGGATTGTATTATTTTGAAGATCCAACAATAATGGCCTGGCAGCTTGCTAATGAACCAAGACCCGGTTTAGGTGAAGATGGGATCAAAAATATTGAACACTATTATAAATGGATTGATGAAACTGCAAAGTATATACATTCATTAGATCCGAATCATCTTGTCAGTACGGGCAATGAAGGATTAAAGGGCTCTATGGACTCAGAAGAATATTATTTAAAAGCACATAAATTTCCATCTATAGATTATATGACATTTCATTTATGGGCTAAAAATTGGGGCTGGTTTGATGCAACAAGGGTGGAAGAAACTTACAAACAAACTGAAATTAATGCAATTGAATATATTCGAAAACATTTGCAATATGCAAAAAAGTTAAATAAACCGATCACCTTAGAAGAATTTGGCCTCCCCCGCGATTATGAAAATACTTTAAGGGGTACTCTAACAACTGCTCGCGATAAATACTTTAATACTCTATTTAGTGAAATTGCTGATAGTGCGGAAGCTTGTGCCCCTATCGCGGGAACTAATTTTTGGACGTGGGGAGGAGACGGTTTCAAAAAACATAAGGACTCGATTTGGAGAGAAGGAGATCCTTTTACCGGTGATCCACCACAAGAACCACAAGGATTAAATTCTGTCTTCAATACTGATTACAATACTTTGAAAATACTCAAAGAACATGGCAGAAAAATGAAAGCTTTAACTAAAACGAAAACAGTTAACTAAATATTAGAGAATAATAATTGGTGGAAAATAAAATATCAAGATTTGTATCCTTTTTATTAATATCATTTTTAATGATGTCATGTACTTTAGAGGATCAATCAAAAATCTATCAGGAAAAACTGGATGTTAGTCTTACGTCCTCAAGAGCAACGTTTAACACAACAAATTTATTTTACAATCTTAAAAAATTGGCTGGCTCAAAAATTATTTTTGGACACCACCATGCGACAGCTTACGGTGTAAATTGGAGGAACGAATTTAATCGTTCAGATGCAAAAGATGTAACAGGGAGTCACCCTGGCTTAATTGGATGGGATTTTGAGGACTTTTCTAAAATAGGCGATGATAAGTTTCATAAATTAAAATCGCTTGTAATTGAAGCTGATAAAAAAGGAATAATAAATACTTTTGCATGGCATTATTGGAATCCTGTAAGCGGGAATTCTTTTTATGATACTACCGTTGCCGTTAAACATATTTTGCCCGGCGGTACACACAATAAAAAATTCAATAAAGAGTTAGATCGGATTGCAAATTTTACCAAACAATTAATCGGCGATAAAAATAAAGCTATTCCTATAATTTTTAGACCATTTCATGAGATGGATGGAAATTGGTTTTGGTGGGGTAAAAACTTTTGTACTGTAAAGGAATTTAAAACTTTATGGCAATACACAATAAAATATCTAAGAGATTATAGAAACGTAAGAAATATGATTTTCGCATTTTCCCCTGATAGAAACTTTAACTCAAAAGAAGAATATTTTGAAAGATATCCGGGTGATGATTATGTAGATGTTTTAGGTATGGATAACTATTATGATTTCACCCAAAACGGTGATGGAGTAGAAGCAATAAAACAAAAACTAATCTTGCTTTCCGAAATTGGCATGGAAAAATCCAAAGTTACGGCTTTTACGGAAACAGGACTTGAAAAAATTCCAGATCCCAAATGGTGGACGGAAAAACTATTGCCTGTGATTAATAATGAAAAAATAAATATAACTTATGTAATGGCATGGAGAAATGGCGGAGCTAACCATTTTTATGTCCCTTATAAAGGGCATCCAAGTGAACCGGATTTTTTAGAGTTTAAAAATAATCACAAAATCCTTTTTTGTGATGAATTGCCGGACATGTTTAACAAATAGAGTAGGGAAATAATGAACGTAAAATTATTATTGGCGGTAATTACATTTATATTGATTGGATGTGAAATGAAAAAGAATTCGGTTTTAATTCAAAATTTAAACGAAAACTGGACTTTTAACAAAGAATCCTCTGATAGTGTTTATGGTGCCTCAGTACCAGGATGCGTGCATACGGATTTAATAAATAACGAACTAATTGAAGATCCTTTTTTTGGTATTAATGAAAGGAGTTTGCAATGGATTGGTAAAGAAAACTGGATCTATAAAACTAAATTTGATATGAGTTCTGAAATTTTATCTAAATCAAAGGTTAATCTTATTTTTGAAGGGCTTGATACATATGCTGAAGTGGTATTAAATAATGAACTTATTCTTTCCTCCAATAATATGTTCAGAGTGTGGGAAATTGACAGTAAGGATTTGCTTAAAGAAAAGGATAATTCACTTATAATAAGATTTCAAAATGTTTTTGATAAAAATCTTCCTAAATGGGAGAATGCACCTTTTAGATTAACAGCTTATCCTAATAACGACCAAGCTGATACAATGTTAGTTATGTATTCGCGGAAAGCACAATTTCATTATGGTTGGGATTGGGGTCCTAGATTCGTAACAGCTGGAATATGGAAGCCAATTTATATTAAAGCATGGGACGAATTTATTTTAGAGTCGGTTCAAATTATTCAAGACAATGTAAATAAAGAAAAAGCAAAACTTGATGCCGTATTCGAAATTACTTCGTTGATTAATCAAAAAGCTGAATTAATTGTGAATATTGATGAAGCTAATCTTACTTTTGAAAAAAATGTTGAATTAAAAAAAGGTACAAATAAAATTTCTTTTGATTTTGTTATTAACAATCCAAAACTTTGGTGGAGTAATGGTTTAGGGGAGCAATACCTTTACAACTTTCAATTTATGGTTGAAAACGAAAATAATTTAGTTGATATAAAAAATGAAAAAATAGGAATTAGGTCTTTAGAAGTTATTAGGGATAAGGATGAACATGGAAAAAGTTTCTACGTAAAACTAAATGGCGTCCCTGTATTTATGAAGGGTGCTAATTATATCCCTCAAGACAATTTTCAAAGTCGGGTGGATAGAGATGATTATGAATTCATTATTAAATCCGCTGCAGAAGCAAATATGAATATGCTAAGAGTTTGGGGCGGAGGAATTTACGAAGAAGATATGTTCTACGAAACTTGCGATAAATATGGAATTTTGGTTTGGCAAGATTTCATGTTTGCCTGTGCAATGTACCCATCTGATGAAGAATTCAACGAAAATGTAAAAAAAGAAATTATAGACAACGTAAAACGAATTAGAAACCATCCGAGTTTAGCATTGTATTGTGGAAATAATGAAGTAAATATCTCCTGGCATTCTTGGGGATGGAAAGATAGATATCCGCAAGATATTCAAAATGTTTATGAAAAAGATATGGATAATCTTTTTTATGAAATTATCCCTAATGCTCTGAAAACAGTCGATAACACAAGATATTATCATCCATCAAGCCCCATTTCCGGAATGAAAGATTCCTGGAATGGTGACGGTGATATTCATTATTGGGGAGTTTGGCATGGTAAAGAACCGTTTTATAAATTTAACGATAACGTAGCTCGTTTTATGAGTGAATACGGATTTCAATCTTACCCGGAGATTAATACAATCAATAAATTTGCAAATTCTGAAGATAGGGAACTACACTCTGAAGTTATGCTGTCCCACCAAAGATGTATGTCTGATGAAAGAAGAGATAAAGAATATGGTAATAGACTCATAGAGACATATATGGATTATATGTATAAAAAACCTAAAGATTTTGAATCATATGTTTACGTAAGTCAATTACTGCAGGCCGAAGGGATAAAGAGTGCAATTGAAATACACAGGCGGAATATGCCTTATTGCATGGGAACTTTGTACTGGCAAATAAATGATTGCTGGCCGGTAGCTTCATGGTCGAGTATTGATCATTACCAAAATTGGAAAGCGTTACATTATTTTGCCAAGAAAGCTTATTCCAATTTAATAATATCTGCTAATAATGTTAGAGATAGTCTTGAGGTTTATCTGATATCCGATGAATTAAATGATATAAAAGGAACTATAAAATTAACTGCTTATGAACTTGATGGAAAGGAAATATCAAATTTTTCCTCTGAAATTAATGTTGAAGCTAATTCATGTAATAAATACTTGAAAGTACCGATTAAACAAATAATCAAAAATAGCGCTGTTCGGAATATTTATGTTTCACTTAAATTTATAAGTGATGAAAAAGAGTTATTTTCACAAATTTATTACTTCGTAGATCCGGGAGAATTAAAGCTTAGTAATCCTGAACTTGAATATACTCTAAGTAAAGATGAAAAAGGTGTTACAATTGAGATTTCTGCTAAGAGACTTGCAAAAAATGTTTGGCTAAATATTGCCGATCAAGATTTGTTCTTGTCGGATAATTATTTTGATGTACTGCCGGGCACAAAGAAGAAGATTTATGTTAAAAATGGAATTGGACCCGATATTCTGAAAGAAAAATTAAATGTTGTTTCTTTGATTGATACATATTAATTACGATTTTATCAAAATGTGAAATCATGCAACGGTTTTTATCATAATTATAATTCTTTATCATAATAATAAATTGAAATGGATAAATAACGAGTTTTTAATCAAAATATATCAGTTTACCATAAATAGTGGAGTGGCATTATTTATGAGTCTATCAATATTAATAATTTAATATTCATATATCGAACTTATTGTTGGAAAAAACTATGATTGATTCGGGTAAATTGAAATTTACAGAAAAAGTTTCCTATGGATTTGGAGATTTCGCATCTTCAATGTTCTGGAAACTATTTTCGATGTTCCTTTTATTTTTTTATACAGATATTTTTGGCATCTCGGCTGCTGCAGTCGGAACAATGTTTTTAGTTACCCGGATTTGGGACGCTGCCAATGATCCGCTTATGGGAATTATTGGCGACCGCACTAACACTAGATGGGGGAAATTCAGACCATATTTACTTTTTGTTGCCCTTCCTTTTGCAATAATAGGTGTACTAACTTTTACAACCCCGGATTTAGATTCAGATGGCAAATTAATTTATGCATACGTCACTTATACTTTAATGATGATGGTTTATACTGCTGTAAATGTTCCTTATTCATCCTTAATGGGAGTTATGACAAATAGTTCTGATGAAAGGACATCTTTAGCCTCATTTAGATTTATTGGGGCATTTTCTGGCGGATTATTTGTAACTGCTACTGCTAATTCTTTGGTCGATTATTTTAGTTCCGACGGCAACCTTGCTTCAGGATATCAAACGACTATCGGAATTTATGCAATAGTTGCCGCAGTATTATTTATTCTTACTTTTTCCGGTACAAAAGAAAGATTAAAGCCATCTAAGGTAAAAGAAACGAATTTACGAGCAGATTTAAGAGATATAGCAAAAAACGGACCTTGGTTTATAATGCTAGGAGCTGGAATATCAATATTAATATTCAATTCGTTAAGAGACGGATCAATTTTATTTTATTTTAAATATTTTGTTAAAGATCAATCAATTAGTTTCTTCGGTTCTGATTATAATCTTAGTCAGTCCGGAATGGCTTCAGCTTACATGTCAATTTGGCTTGCGAGTAATATAATTGGTGTATTATTAGCTAAACCGGTTTCTTTAAAAATAAATAAAAAAAACACATTTATGCTTTCAGCATTAATATCGGCAATTCTGAGTTTTACTCTATTTTTTTTACAACCACATAACATAATTATTCTATTTGTTCTCAACATATTCATTGGAATTTCTGCAGGAATAGTTCTTCCTTTAATTTGGTCGATGTATGCTGATATTTCAGATTATTCCGAATGGAAAAATGGCAGAAGAGCAACTGGTTTAATTTTTTCCTCATCATCAATGTCTCAAAAATTTGGATGGACACTTGGCGGAGCTATTTCAGGATGGTTATTAGCCGCCTTTGGATATCAGGCCAATATCGATCAAACAGATGAATCAATATTAGGCATTAGGTTAATGTTTAGTATTATTGCCGGTCTTGGGGCTCTACTTGCATTTGCATTCATGTATTTTTATCCATTAGATGAAAAGTTTATGAGCAAAATTGAAATTGAGTTGGAAGAGAAAAGAGAGAAATAAAATTTTATGAATAAGGTAGAATTTAAAAAAAAGTTAGAAGAACTGTTTGCTTCCCATAAAGAATATCTAGGTGATCGAAATGAAATCGATTGTACAAAATATAATGGTATTGTAAATAGATATAAAAATCCAATAATTACATCCGAGCATGTTCCACTACACTGGCGATATGATTTTAATTACGATACAAATCCTTATCTGCAGGAGAGAATTGGCGTTAATGCTACGTTCAACTCCGGGGCAATTTTAAAAAACGGGAAGTTCTTATTGACTGTTAGAGTTGAAGGTTATGATAGGAAATCATTTTTTGCAATTGCAGAAAGTGAAAATGGAATAGATAATTTTAGGTTTTGGAATTACCCTATTTTATTACCTGAAACTAGCGATCCTGATATTAATGTTTATGACATGCGTTTAGTTGAACATGAGGATAAATGGATTTACGGACTTTTCTGTACTGAAAGAAAAGATCCGAGTGCTAAATTTGGAGATACATCATCTGCAATTGCCGGTTGCGGAATAGTTAGAACCAAAGATTTGGAAAATTGGGAAAGGCTTGATGATCTTATTTCATATTCGGGACAACAGAGAAATGTTGTCCTTCACCCTGAGTTTATTGATGGAAAATATGCGTTTTATACAAGACCGCAGGATGGATTTATTGATACGGGATCCGGCGGGGGAATTGGGTGGGGATTAGCAGATTCAATTGAGCATGCGGAAGTAAAGGAAGAAATTATAATTGATAACAAAGAATACCATACGGTATATGAAGTTAAAAATGGTTTGGGACCTGCACCAATTAAAACTGAGAAAGGTTGGTTACATCTTGCTCATGGAGTTAGAAATACAGCAGCCGGTTTAAGATATGTATTGTATATGTTTCTTGCAGATTTAAATGATCCTAAAAAAATCACACATAAACCGGCGGGCCATTTTATGGCGCCAACTAAGATAGAGCGAATAGGGGATGTTTCGAATGTATTATTTAGTAATGGATGGATTGAAAAAGATGGGAAGGTTTATATTTATTATGCCTCTTCAGATACTAGGATGCATGTTGCAACATCAACCGTTGATAAGTTGTTAAATTATGTGATAAATACACCCAAAGATGGACTGAGAAGCAATGAGTCGGTAGAATCAATTATTAATCTTATTAAAAAAAATAAGAATTTTAATCAGTGACAAATATTTCAATAAATTGATTTATACTCTTTCATATAAATTCTGCAAATTAAAAATTGTACATTAAATCATATGGGAAATTAAATATGATTAAAAAAGTCATTTTAGTTTTGACACTTCCAATTATTTTAGCATCATGCAAAGAAAAGACTGAACCTCTGGAAATGTTAATTACTAAGGATGTTAGTAACAATAATGCTGTAAATGTAAGTATTTCAAAAGAAGTATTGTTTGATAAAATCTATGGCTCGCTTGTAGGTTCTGCTATTGGTGATGCAATGGGGTTACCTACTGAAATGTGGAGCAGATATAGTAGAAATGTCGAGTACGGATATATCGATAGTCTTACTAAAGTTTTAATTACCCCTTCGCCTGAAGGAGCGTGGGCGTTTAATCTTCCTGCAGGCTCAACTTCGGATGATACACGTTGGAAAGTGTTGGGCGTTAAGTATTTAACTCAATTTACAGAAACATTTTATGAAAGTAATGGCCCTAGTCCATATTTATTTGCAAAATTTATTGTTGATGCTTATAAAGATGAAATTAATAACTTAAAAACTACAGAGGGTTTTGATCCTAAATTATTTGAAAATAATATGCAAAGAATGACATTCCTCCAGGAATGGGCTTTAGTGGCAAAACCGTTTGCCGATATGGATCTTGAAAAATACACCACTGCGTTGCATAGATTTTATGGTGGTGATATAGTATGTGCAGGAATGCTTTATTCACCTCTTTTAGGATTACCTTATCCGGGAAATCCGGAAAAAGCGTATAGGGCCGGATTCAGATTGGGAATTTTTGATCAAGGATATGCTAGAGATATTACGGCATTAACAGCTGCGATGGTTGGAGCAGCTATGGATCCGGATGCGACTCAAAAAAGTATTCTAGATGTTTTTAGTAATATTGATCCTCACGATTATTTTGGAAGCAGAATATTCAGTAGACAAGCATATTATGCATATAAAGATGCTTTATACATTAGTTATGAGGCAAAAAAGATAGAGTCAATTGACGACATTATACTGGAATTACATTTAGGAAAAAGAGATTCTCTGTACGCTGCTCAAATGCAAAAAGCGTTTCAATTACTTGATGAAAAACAAATGCATATATCACCTCATTCAAAAGAAATTCTTTTGGTAACATTGACTGCAATGATTTTTACAGATTTTAATTTTCAAAAATGTATTGAATTTTGTGTTAATTATGGCAGGGATAATGATACACATGCCGCTGTTGCAGGGGCCATTCTTGGGGCATATTTGGGATTTAAAAATTTACCGGAAAAAATTAGTAATAAAGTGGTTACTGTTAATAAGAAAAATATTGGGATTGATTTACTAGATTTATCAACTAAATTAACAGATAAAATATATAATTCAATTAGTAAAAGTCGTTAAGTCTTTATTTTAAATCGGTTAATTTTATTTATACGTGTCGATTAAATCCGATTCGAATATTGTTAGTTCAGAATTGTAAAACCTAATAAAGTTGTCTGCACTCGAATGACCCGGGTAAGGAGCAAAATGATGGTTTTTATCTTTATTTCTCCAAACCAAAGCCCAGGCAGTTCTTAATGTTGAACTATTTTCCGATAATCCTTTAAGCAAATATTCAGTCCACCAATTTGAAATGGTAACATTTTCAATTCCAACTTCCGTTAATGCTGAAATTTTATTTTTACTTTCAGCTAAATTCGATACGATCTCTAGACCATTGATAAATTTATCTATGTTTTGCGCCTTGTACAGTTCATAAACATCCATACCTAAAATATCTACATATTCATCTCCGGGATAGGCATATAAATACTCTTCTTGACTCGAAATATCCTGAGGTGAAATAGCATAAATTAAGTGGTGAATTTTATGTGTATCTCTCAAATATTCAATTGTCATTTTCCATAATTGGATATATTCTGACTCTGATGTTGCAGATTTGCCCCACCACGCCCAGGTGTGGTTATGTTCATGATAAGGTCTGAAAATTATTGGAATATATTCGCCTCCAGCACCTTTTAAGGTAAGTAAAAAATCAGCAATCAAATCTAAGGTTTTTAAGTAAAAGCTATTATGCGAACCGTTTGGAAGAATATTGGTAACGGCTGTTGAATTATCCCAAGCATCACCTCTAGTAACTGGATTATCTAGATGCATAGAAATCGTATTAATACCACCTCTTTCATATGCTTGTGTAATTAATCTTCTTGTAGTTGTAAATTTTACTCCAACTAAGTTTTCCGATAGTTGTATATCACCAAGATCCCAACCGTATACTGCAGGAAAATCCCCACAAACTTCCTTTACATCCGATTTGTCACCGAATCCATTATCTTTCCAATCAATTCCATATGCAGTTGTTTCATGATGTCCGAATAAGACTTTATTTTTTGCAAATTCTTTGAGATTCTGATATAATGCTACAGTTTGTATTGTTGCAAGACTATCGACTAAAAAATCATTTGTTTTTGTTGCTCCGATTTCCTCTTCAGATTTTGAGGGGTTTTCCGAACAGTATATTAAAGTACAAATGACTATAAAGTATGTGAAGAACTTCATTAATTCTTTTTTTAACATTTAGTAATATCTCTACTGGTGTTTTAGCTATTCTATAACTTCTTCCATTAACATCTTATTCGCAATATTTTCCCAGTGATTAAGAAAATCATTCATGTGTTCGATGTTTTTCTTATATCCAATAGTAATATCTTTATTGTTATCATATAGCACAAAAAGACAATTTATCAGCGACCTGCCATCATGATACGAACATTTCCAAATACTACCTTTATTTTCATTTTTCATATAAGGCTCTTTCTCCAGACTTCCCCAATACCAGCCTTTATTTTTATTATCGATAACGAATTCTTTAATATATGTCCAAAGATTTATAAACATTTCCTTGTATTGTTTATCATTTGGAAAGATTTTTGAAAAAATTAATAGTGCGTTTAATCCCTCGGCTTGGGGCCACCAAGTTTTTGTATCCTTAATAATATCACACTGATTTTCATTCAAATAATATCCCTCATCATAGAACCCATAATTATCTTTATCCCAGCCATTTTTTATGGAATGCTCAAGCATTTTTCTACAAATGCTCAGTGTTTTATTATCGTTTTCAAAATCAAGTATATAGGAAGCTTCCAGCATCAGAAATGCAGTTTCATAGTCATGTCCGAAGGAAACATGATCGAGACAGTAGTTTTTTTCTTTAACTTTGGGAGAAGAATTCTTAAATGAGACAGGTGTCCAGTCTCTTTCGAAGAATAAATTTAAATGCCCCTTTTGCGTTGTGATTGTATCACGAATTAAAATTAATAATTCAGTCAATCTTTCCTTTAGTAAAGGATCTTTCCAAACTTTATATAGTTCGGTAAAAGCTTCTAGAAGGTGGATAGAGGAATTTTGATCTTTGTATCCCACTTCTTTATGATCAGTTGCGGAAGATTTATAATTACTGTTTTTATCAAATGGTTTGCCTTCTTCAGTAAGAAATTGGAAGTAACCTTTATGGATTTTATCATGAGAGTGTTTTTCTATCCACCAAAACGTATCTTTTGCCAAATCTAAAGCTTCATTATTTTGTGTTGCACCATATAAGGCTGAAAGGCCGTAAATTGCAAATGCATTACCATAAACTCTTTTTTCATTAAGCCAATTCTCAGCATTTGTTGTCCAGCCATTTCTGCTTCGTATTTGATAAAATCCGCCATGTTTACTATCCCACATATAATTTTTCAGAAATGCGAGACCATGTTCTGCCATATCTATATACTTTTCATCTTTATATAATTCGTAAGCCTTAGAAAGTACCCAAATATGTCTGGCTTGGGTAACGATCATTTTATTCTGTACATTTTTTACTTTCCAATCGTTCGAAATATTTGAAAAGTAACCTCCATATTCCTGATCAATTACCAAAGGATACCATTGTTTCAACAAATTATTTTCGAATTCGTTTGAAAACTCTTCAAAATATTTATCACTTAATTTCATGATTACTGTCTTACTTTTATTTTAATCTTCTTTTCATACTTATATCAAAAACTATGCAAAATGAATCTCTGACTATTTCGGCTATTATTAAATTGTTAATAGTAATAATTGCTTATCATAATGATAGAATTTTATTAAAATGATAATCATTTTCTCTAAATTCTATTCTAAAAATCAACGAAAAATTTGCTATTTGAGGAATACCAGAAATATTAGAAGATTTCAGATACTCATATGGTCTGGCATCTTTGTTGAATATATCATAATGTTTGTTAAAACCAAAAAGGGAATTATAGCATGCAATTCGTTTCTAAATTATCTCAAGTTTTATTGTTAGTTATTATTGTAGTAGGTTGTGCTAAGTTAGATGAACATAAGTTTGAACATTTTATAACTGCAAAAGGCGGACAGTTAAAGGATGGTGATTCCACATTCCGTTTTCTCTCATTTAATATACCTACCTTAAATTTTATTGAAGATGAAATGGAATTTACAAAACCTCATGCTTTTAAACTTCCTAATAGTTTTGAAATTAGAGATGCATTAGAGAGCCTTAAACAAATTGGCGGAACTGTTGCTAGAACATATACTTTCCCGGTTAAAAGATCTACAGATACGCTAGGGATCCCAAGATATATTATGGGGCCTGGAGAATTTGACGAAAAATCATTTGTAGTAATGGATACGATTCTTGCTATAGCTAATGAACTTGGAGTTAGATTGATTTTACCTTTCTTAAATAATTGGCAATGGATGGGTGGAGCTCCTCAGTACGCTGAGTTTAGAGGAAAAACTTATGAGGAATTCTGGACCGATTCACTTTTAATTAGCGATTTCAAAAAAACTCTATCCTTCGTATTAAATAGAACAAACACTGTAACCGGTATTAAATATAAGGATGATAAAGCTATATTATGCTGGGAAACCGGAAATGAATTAGTCTGCCCTTATACATGGACAAGAAAAATAGTAAGTTATATTAAAAGCATTGATACGAATCATTTGGTAATGGATGGATTTCATGCAATTGATGGAATTGATATTCCCGAAGAATCTATTAACGATACTTTGATTGATATTGTGACAACTCATCAATATAAACGAAATCCAACTGAAATCTTAAAAGATATTAGTGTTCAAATGGAAAGAGTGGCTGGGAAAAAAGTTTATGTTGTAGGAGAATTTGGATTTTTAGGTACTGAAGCAATTGGGAAAATATCTGATTTCATAATTAACAATGATAGAATAGCCGGTGGATTAATTTGGAGTTTAAGATATCATAGAGAAGGGGGGGGGTTTTTCTGGCATTCTGAACCTTTTGGGGGCGATATATATAAAGCTTTTCATTGGCCTGGATTCAATACAGGAATTGAATATAATGAAAAAGAGTTTATGAAATTATTTAGAGCAAAAGCATATGAAATTAGAGGAATAGAAATTCCTGAATTAGATATTCCCAAGGCTCCGGTATTATTACCAATAGCTAAAGCATCATCAATTTCATGGAATGGATCGGCGGGAGCTAATTGCTACGATGTAGAAAGGTCTGAATCCGAAAATGGAGATTGGCAAGTAGTTGGTATAAATATTTCAGATGCGGAACAAACTTATACTGCTCTGTTTAATGATAAGGACACTGAAGTGGGAAAAGAATATTATTATAGAGTCAGGGCGAAAAATATTGCAGGAAGCTCTGAAACATCAAATGTTATGGGCCCTGTAAAAGTGAATTCTAAAACATTGATTGATGATATGGAGAATTTTACGGTTACGTATTTCCAGGAAGGTAACTTTAGGATTGCAAATGAAAAGGATAGAGAGTTTAAAGAAATATTATCAAGAATGGAAATTCAAGGAGGAAGTTCCTTAATCTATTATGTTCCTGGAAAAATAAAATCGAGTAAAATATATTCATTCTCTCGAAATGATAGCTCCTCGCTCATTTTTTTGACTTCTGATGATGACCAAAATTACTCTGAGATAATAAGTAAAAGAGAGTCATACTATATTGGGAAAGGGGATTATGATTATTGGATACCTTCAATGTATAGCTTAGATGACCTAAATTCTTCTAATTCGTTTTTAAAGATAGATGTTAAAGAACTAAATCAAATAGCCAGAGTTGAAATTGAATATGTTCCCAATGAAAAATAGCCAAACTAAATTTGTTTTTAAATCAGTTATTCTATTTGCATTAGTTCAGATTTTTATTGGATGTTCTGCAGGTGGATTTTCAACTTTTATTTCAACAAGTAATGACAAATTAATTGATGGGGAAGATGAATTTAGATTCGTCTCTTTTAACATTCCTAATTTACTTTATATTGAAGATAATTTTAGATTTGAAGAAACAAACCCTTGGCGATTACCAAACGAATTTGAAATTAGAGATGCATTAACATCAATCAAACAAATGGGAGGGAAAGTAGCCCGCACTTATACAATTACCGTTAAACGTAAAAGTGATCCTCCGGAACTTAAAAAACATGTTGAAGCTCCAGGGATTTTTAATGAAGAAGCATTTCAGGTTCTTGATAAAGTAGTTGAAATAGCAAATGAAACAAATGTGAGACTAATTATTCCATTGGTTGATAATTGGTGGTGGATGGGCGGTATTGGCGAATACGCAGAATTTCGTGGAATGCCGAGAGTAAAATTCTGGTCAGATTCCTTAATAATTTCTGACTTTAAAAAAACTATTGAGTTTATACTTAATAGGAAAAATACGTTTACCGGAACCTTGTATAAAAATGAAATGGCAATTCTAGGATGGGAAACAGGAAATGAACTTGAATCAACTAATGAATGGCAAACAGAAATAGCAAAATATATTAAGTCAATTGATAGTAATCATTTGGTTATTGAAAATATTCATTCCCCGGTTGTATACGAGAGTTCAATTAAAAACCCATACATCGACGTTCTTTCAACTCATTTTTACGAGCAATCTAATTCGGCTGTAAATAAGATAAAGTATAATTGTAAACTCATAAATGGAAGAAAACCTTATTTTATTGGTGAATTCGGTTTTATACCCTCATACCAATTTTCAGAAATACTTGATACGGTAATTAATAATAATGTAAGCGGCGCATTGCTTTGGAGTTTACGCTTTAGAAATCGTGATGGCGGATTTTATAAACATTATGAAAAATTTGGGTTTGCTGCTTACAATTGGCCTGGCTTTGCATTTAACAATCCGTATAAAGAAAAAGCAGTTTTGAATCTTATAAAAACAAAGGCAAAAGAAATCACCAATCTTAAGACAGATAGTAAGAAAATACTAAACACTCCGAAAATCTTAACTACAAATGATATAACTAAAATATCGTGGCAAGGTTCAACCGGAGCAATTTCTTATGTTATTGAACGTAAAGAGCTAGATAACGACTGGAGAATAATTGATGTTGTTAATGATGCGGAAATCAGTTACAATTTTTTATTCTCCGATAATAATGCAGAAAAAGGCAAATCATATTTTTATAGAATGAGGGCATGGAATGGAGAAACAATTTCTAAACTCTCAAATACCATCGGACCAATAAAAGTTGATAGAAAAAGAATAATTGATGAGTTTTTCAATGATTCAAAAATGTTTAAAAAATCAAATAGCATTAAATTTTTATCCATGGAAGATCTCAGAAAAGCTAAAGAAGATAGAAGTCGAATCACCGGATTAAACGGCGATTATATTATTTATGAAGCAGATGATGCGATTAAAAATATTACGATTGATTGTTATCAGCCAACCCCTGAAAGTAATATAGAAATATTTGTTTCTTCGGATGGAAGTGAATTCAAAAAAATCATTCCGAAAGTAAACGAATATTCTTTCGGTAAAAATGATTATGATTTTTTTAATCCAATTAGATTTTCTGCAAGCAATTTATTACAAGATTATAAATTCTTAAAAATAGCATTTATGAACAAAATACAAATAAGTAGGGTAGAAATTGAATACTAATATGAAAAAAGAATTGCCAATTGATAAAAATGATTCTGAAAAGCTCAGAAAAATATTTTTTCTTATTGTGGCACTAATTATTTTTTTATTGTCCCTTTCGTATAGATTATTAGCTCAAGATAATATCTTATTAGCTCAAGATAATATCTTATATAGTGAAGAAATAGAAAACCTCAGTTATAATAATCTTGAATTATTAGAGGATTCTGCAGCATCTAATATGCAATTCTTAAGAATGCCGGATTCAGGTTTTGTTAGTTTTACCTTAAATGTACCTCAAAACGGGTACTACAATATAACTATAGGGTACAGGGCTTTTGGTGGATCCAAAGAGGAATATCTAGAAATAAATAATCGACAAATTGCTATTGGATTTGCATACTCTGAAGACTGGAACAATTTTGATCAGAAAATTTATTTAACCGAAGGACAAAATTCCATAAAATTAGAAGACAGTTGGGGAAATATTGATTTTGATAAAATATCAATCTCAACCACTTCAATTATTCCTAAAATTAAACCATTAAGAAATAGTTTTTATAAAGATAATCCAAGAGATATAACCTACATTGTTGATAATTATAAAAACCAATTAATTTCAGTTAAGTGTGAAGAGAGAGATATAAATTATGAACTAAAACCTTATCTATTTAAGGATGAAAGCGTAATCTTAGTAGTTAATAAAAATGATTTATTAACATTAAAAAATGGTAGCTCCACAATAGAGATTGAATTTTCTGATAGCAGCATAATAAAAACTGAACTACAAATTAAAGAGAAGTTAATAAATTATGATATGACCATTATTTCCCCTTATGTTGAACATGGTACTGCAATAATATTTATCCTCCCAAATAAAGATGTGCTTTTAATCGATTCAGGGAAAGATTGGGTTAGGGACAGTATTTTAATCCCTCTATTGAATAATTATGGAATTGAGGTTATTGATCATTTTATAATTACTCACTATGATGGCGATCATGATAGTGGTGATAGAGGTGAAAAAATTAAAGAAGTGTTTTCTGTAAAAAACTTCTATGATTACAAATCCTTTAAATCAGGAGATGAATTCAAAATTGGAAAAGTAAATTTCAAAGTACTTAACAGTTTTGGGGATGGAACAGATGAAAACACAAACTCGTTATCCTTTAATATGGAGTATAATGGATTTATTTATCAGCATGGTGGTGATACTTATGCCCTAAATCAGGAAAAAATGTTACAAAAATTTCCCGATAACATTAAATGCGACGTTTTCTATGCAAACCATCATTTTCATGGATCGGTGAATCCTAAATATATAATTTCGTCAAATCCTAAATTGGTAATCATTCAAGCACAGGAAGCAATTTATGCCCGTAGTGCTTATATGGAAAAATTTAAAAAGGTAGCTGAAAAATTTCTGCTTTCGAAAAGTGAGAATTATGTAGAATCTTTACCAACTTTAGAGGTGGGAGCTGTTGTAGTTAGAGTAAATAATAAAGAAGAATGGGTATACGAAACATACTCAGGTGCTCCAATAGTAAAATAATTAACTTCTCCCAAAAATAGAATTAGCAAGTTAAGATTATTATGGTAGTAATATTATGATACTAAAATTGATAAATATTATTTTTATATACTGTCAATTCTTGCTTGTATTTATAAGTCCTTATAAAGCTTTTGGTCAATCCAATGACTTTCTTATCGATTCACTTGCTACACCTGAGACCGTTTCATTATATAAAAATCTTAAGCTGCTGGATCAAAATAAATTTATGTTTGGTCACCAAGATGCTACTGCTTATGGTGTTGGTTGGAACAATCAATTAAATAGATCTGATGTTAAATCGGTATGCGGCGATTATCCTGCAGTTTACGGATGGGATTTGGGTGAAATAGGTAAAATAAACAATATTGATGGAATTAATTTTGAGCATTTAAAAGCATTAATTATTGAAGCATATAATAGAGGGGGAATAAATACGATATCCATGCACATAGATAATCCGGTTACTAACGGAAACGCCTGGGATAATACAACTGCAGTAAAACATATTTTAATTGGTGGGGGAGCTCATACAAAATATCTTAAGACCCTGGATAATATTGCCGGCTTTTTAAAAGGTTTACAAACTGTAGATGGAACCATGGTTCCAATAATATTCCGTCCTTATCATGAACATAATCAAGATTGGCCATGGTGGGGGAAATCTTCTTGTACTCCGGAAGAATATAAGCAGTTGTGGAAAATGACAATTGAATACTTGAGAGATCACCATGAAATTCATAGTCTTTTATATGTAATATCTCCTCAGGATGTTTATAATAATGCACAATATTTTGAAATTTATCCTGGCGATAAATGGGTGGATATTTGGGGTATGGATAATTACAAATTGTGGGATGTATCTGAAGCAGATGCACTTGGGTTGACCCTGGATAATTTAAATAAGGAAGCATTATTGCGCGGGAAAATTGTTTCCTTAACTGAAGTTGGGATTGAGAATATACCTATTAATAGTTGGTGGACTGATTATTTATTAAGAGCGGTAAATTTTAGTGATGATTCAAAAAAAACAGCATGGACCTTGGTTTGGCGGAATGAGTCCATAAATCATTTCTTTGCACCTTATCCGGGACAAGATAGTGAATCCGATTTTAATCAGTTTTATTCCAACTCATCAACATTATTTGAGAGTGATCTTCCGGATATGTATAATTTTGTTCCAACGGAATTTATTCCACCCGGAATTGAATCTACAAATTCGAAAGAAATATTTGTTTTTAAGGCTCCATTTAATTTCGAATTGTTTACAAACGAACAAGCCTCGGTGAGATATTCCTTAGAAGACGAAAACTATGCAGATATGCCCTCTCTATTTAATGTTAGTACAGGCGGATTAAAACACGAAACAGAATTAAATTTTACGAGTAGTGGAGAATATACAATCTATTTTAAGGCAAGGGATTTAAATGGCAATGAAATGGATAATTCTCATGTAGCTACTTTTTTGGTTGATACAGCTAAAAGACCAATTTACTGGACTGAATTAGATTATGATGACTCATCATGGCTCAGTGGGAAAGCCCCGTTAGGATTTGGGGATAACGAAAATTTCACTTTTACGGAAAAGGCTAGAACAATATATTTAAGAAAATTCTTTAATCTTAACGAAAAGTTAAATGCCGCAGGTTTATTGGTAAGAGGGCATGATGGAATAGCAGCTTATATAAATGGAAATGAAATTGGGAGAGTAAATCTAGAAGAAAATACTACTCTGGATTACTTTGAATATGCTAAAAATGATTCAAAAGTTTCTAATGTAATGATATTTGATGAAGAACATATAAATAGCCTCACCACTGGTGAAAATTTACTTGCTCTGGAAGTCCATAGCGTACTAGGAGAAGAACCTGACATTTCTATAGACGCTAGATTATTTAATAATGAGATAATAGTAGTTGATCTTGATGAAGAGTGGCATTATTATGATAAAGGTGATGAACCTGAAATTTTTATAAAAGATAAGGTTACACATCTAAAATTAATAGATGATTATTTGCCAAAAGAAGTTTTACTGGAGCAAAACTTTCCAAATCCATTTAATCCTACGACAAATATTCGTTACATTTTACCTAGAAACGATCATATTAAAATTGCTGTTTATGATATTACAGGCAGCGCATTAGAGATTCTCGAAAACTCATATAAGCGGGCGGGTAAACATATTATAAAATTTAACGCAAATAAATATTCAAGTGGGATCTATTTTTATCAAATTAGAACATCGAATAATATCATTACTAAATCAATGGTTTTAATCAAATGATTACAAATATTGGAAACTGGAGAGAAAGATGAGAGTTTTTTTTGTGATTTATTTATTAGTCTCAATTTCCTGTTTTGGTCAAGCAATTTTGAAAATAGATACAAAATCAGAGTGGGAGAAAATAACATTAAATATTGAACATTGTGAGATAAAAAAAGCAGATGACATTGGTGGAATAGTTGACTTAATGGGAAATGGCTCATTACTATTAAAAAAAAATAATCCGAAAACTAATTTTGCCCGAAATGAGGAATTTAATTCTGAAGGATATTGGGAATCAAACTGGATAGAACTTGACAGCAATTTTGCCATACAAAGTCTTGAAACAAATATGCTAATATATGGTGAGCAAATTGATATGACTAATGGCTGGAAAAAATTTGATTACAATCCTCTTATATCCGGAAGCAATACTCTTTTACCGTTAAATGAAGACAACATTACTAGTGAAACGATTTTATTACCTGATCCTCCAGGTGGAGTTCCCCAGGATCAGGCAATATTTCTTGGAAGGGGAAAGTGGCATGACAAATGGATTCTTATGTTTAATCATACACCAAATGCTTGGCCTAACGACTATTATTGGAGTTATGCTGTGGCAGATAGTTTAGCGCCAATAAAAAGAGGTAAAAATCCATTCCAATTCGAGATTAAGAATTACCCATTGTTTGGCCCAATTAATAACCAAGCACCAAACGATTGGTTAGAAGTAAATGGTGTTTACTATGCTCCTGATGAAACATATCAAAGTGTATCGCACTTATGGAAAAGTGAAGATATGATAAATTGGGTAGATCTTGGTGTTATCGAAAATAAAGTTGGAACTGATCCTGGAATTATTTTTGACGGAGATAGATTCCACCTGTTTAGTGAAAATGGAAATACAATTTCTCATTGCTACTTGGATATTGATTCTCTTAAGGGATCTGAAAATAAAGATGTTTTAAATGTAGGAGATCATACCGGAGATGCCGATGTTGCATTTTTTAACAATCAGTGGCATATGTTTGTTGATGACGGGATCCACCTAAAATATAAAATTAGTTATGCATCAACCTCGCCTGATAGTTTCCCATATGGTTGGAAGTTATTTCCGGAAATTTACGGACCTCATAAACCGGAAGAGGGTCAAATATGGGATGATGATAATGAAGATGGAAATCGATTTGGGACTGGTGATGCGGATATAGCGTTAGAAGGTAATACATTATACTTATTCACTGAACGTCCCATTGGGGTAGCTTATAAAGAACTTACAGAATTGTTCAATGATGATGACCAAAATGTTGAAGTTTTGATAGAGGTTGATAACAATGAGGATGGAATAAAAGATGATTCAACTGATTGGAAAGAGTTAAGGGCCGGGAAATCTATTTGGAATTTCGCAAAACCAATAGTTGGGAATAAAATTAAAATTAGATATAGAATAAATTCAGCCAAATCAAACGAATCTCCGTTAATAAAATCCTTTAAATTATTCAGTAATTTGTCCAGTCCTTATAAATTAGAGCTAGAGTCATCAAAAAATAAATTATTAACTTTTAGTGATAGTTCCCTTAGTATACTAGTTAAAGTTAAGGATAGGTCAAACAGGCTATGTGTATCGGCAAATAATGAGGTGAATATTAAGATTGATGGCCCCGGATCTAATTCTAATTCAAATATGTTTTTTACAAAAAATGGAATAGGCAGCTTTGATTATATTCCTACAAATTCTGTTGAAGAAGTGAAAATAATCGCGGAATCAGAAGGATTAATTAGCGATACACTTAAATTGGAACTATCAAATATTATTTTGATCGATGATTTCGAGAATTATTTATATGAGTCTCACTTTTACGATAATTGGTTTCCATACTCAGGCTTAGAAGCAAGTGTTAGTCTAGATAATACTAATTATGGGAATGGAGAATCAAGTTTGAAATACAAATATAATATAGGAAATGGTGATCCCCCCTTTTCCGGAATTTACAAAAATATTAATGTTGGGGATGTTGAAGTAAATTCACTTAACTTCTGGATTAAACCTGATGGAAGTAAAAGAGAACTAAATATTAGGCTGAGTGAAAGCTCCTCTAATTATTGGGAATATTCTGTAAATATGAATGATACATTGAAGCCAAACATTAAAGTTTATTTGGCAGAATTCCATTCAAATTCTAATGAGAGTGAAATTAATCTAAATTTTATTAATTCGATATCCTTTTTTGTTTTGCCAGGTGATGGGATATTTGGTTCGGATTCGATTTGGATAGATAATATTTACTTTGATCCAAAGACTAATGTAACTGAAGTTGGAAAGGAAAACCCTATTTCCCACAAAACAGTATTAATTAATCACAATTTCCCCAATCCATTTAACCCAACTACAAGCATTTCGTTTTTCTTGAATAAAAAATCGCATGTCTCACTATCTATATATAACATCCTTGGAGAAAAAATTGATGAGTTAGTTAATGCTGATCTTAATTCAGGTTATCACAATATTGAATGGAATGCAACAAATTTTTCTTCCGGTATATATTTATATCAAATCAAAACCGCAAATAGTATACAAACTAAAAAATGTTTACTACTAAAATAACTACCATTTAGTCAATAATTAAGCATCTTTATCTATATAATAATTTTTATCATTTTAATAAAATAAATAGCAGTAATTTTCAATAAAAATTGCATTTTTAGGTGATAATTATAGATTTAGCAGTTAATTTTATTGGCATCATTTATGCGTAATCATGTGTAATATTTAAACAGTTTATTACACACAAAGGAGGCATCATGAAGAAAAAACTACTTCTACTATCTTGGCTATTTTTATTTGCCGGGATAATTCAAGCACAAGTTATTGGTGATTTTGAGAGCGGAGATAATGGCTTTGCCGCAGAGGATTGGGGTAATATGCTTAATGATGAAAGCAGTGGACAAGTAGCAGATCCATCCGGTAGGACAACCGGTGTTTACAAAGTTAGTCTCACAGCAAGTAATGATGGAAATGAAAAAGCTGCTTTTACTAATGGTTCTATTGGAAGTTTTGATGGAAAAGTTGTGTCTTACGATTTGTGGTTGCCTGCAGATACACCGGATGATTTGTTGTTAAAAGTTTTCTCGCAAACAACAGACAACTGGGATTGGAAATCAACAAACATTCTTGCTGGAAATTTGGATAAAGAACAGTGGATAAAAGTTTATTTGGATTTGGATTTCTGGACAGCAAATGGTGCTGATTATTCAGCGGTAAAGAAATTTGGTATAGAATTTAATTTACAAGATGCTGCCGATACTAACAAATCATGGTCTGGTGATATTTATGTAGATAATGTGTCAGTATTAGGGGCAGTTCCTGCAATTTATGGTGATTTTGAGAGTGGAGATAATGGCTTTGCCGCAGAGGATTGGGGTAATATGCTTAATGATGAAAGTAGCGGACAAGTAGCAGATCCATCCGGTAGAACAACCGGCGCTTACAAAGTTAGTTTAACAGCAAGTAATGATGGAAATGAAAAAGCAGCATTTGTTAATGGTTCTATAGGGAGTTTTGATGGAAAAGTCGTTTCTTATGATCTATGGTTGCCTGCAGACACACCGGATGATTTGTTGTTAAAAGTTTTTTCACAAACAACTGATAATTGGGATTGGAAGTCGACCAATATATTGGCAGGAACATTAGATAAAGAACAGTGGGTAAAGGTATATTTAGATCTAGAATTCTGGACAGCAAACGGAGCTGATTATTCAGCAGTAAAGAAATTTGGTATAGAATTTAACTTACAAGAAGCTGCTGATAGCAACAAATCCTGGTCAGGTGATATTTATGTGGATAATGTATTAGGATTAGGTACTACTACGAATATTGAGTGGGTCCTTTCAGATTGGGAAAATGAATTAGGTGGAACAAATGGATTTGCCGAAGCAGGATGGGCTACAGCAGGTGCCGGCCTTAGCTGGGCTGCTGACCCGACAAGTGAAAGTGCCGGGGTTTTAAAACAAGATGTTAATTTCACCGCATCTGATCATAAGGTTTATTCCTCACGAGGTGGAATTAGTTTATATAATGAAACAACTGAAGAAACTGCTCATACAATCACTTTAGATATGTTCTTACCGGCTGATTTTTCGCTAGATGCTCAAATTAGTATGACAGTACAAGCAGCAGATGGTGGATGGTTGGAAAACCCTTATTTAACGGATACTTCTACAACTTTAACTTTTGGTGCATGGAATAAATTAATATTCGATTTAACAAATCATTATGGTGATACACTAGAAGTATCGCAGTTAATTGATCCAATGAAAACGCACACTTTTGGTGTTCAAATTTGGGATAGAACAGAAGCGGCTAGTTACACAGGATCAATTTTATATGATAATCTGAAATTATTAGGTATTAGTGCTCCGGAAGGTCAATTAACACCTCCTGCATTAGTAGCTGAATTAGTTGATACTGTTGTAACTGAAAGTGGTGCAAATGTTCAAAGTGTAAGATTAGATTGGATTGATAATACTATTGGAACTGAAACATATAATATTTATATGAGTAGACAACCGATAACTTCTTTAACTCAAGAAGGCGTAATAAAAATTCATCAAGATCTTCCGCATGGAATTGAAGGTTATGTACATAGACCTTGGACAAATGATGGTGGTACTTATGAATATTATTATGCGATTACAGCACAAGATGGTGGGATGGAAACTGCGCTAACCGAAGCAAGCAAGGCTGGACCAATTTCTGTAGTAACAACTCCAACTATGAAAGTAAAATATGTTGCTGATTTTGCAAATTCATTTTCTCTAGATGGATTAGATTCTGAATTTGAATCTTATAAAATAAATCAAATTGTTCCGGAAACTGCAGGTGGAACATACGAAAGTGAATGGACTTCTGAATCTACAGACTTAAACTTTAAAACTACTTTAGTTATTGATGATAATTATTTATATATCTCTGCAGATGTAACTGATGATGATTTAAGAGTAGATGAAGCAATGCAAGCATGGGAAGGCGATGCTTTAGAATTTTATATGGGGTTTTATGATGCCATGTCTTTAGAAGCTTGGCATGGTAAGAATTATTCTCACGCTAATGGCGACTGGAGATATGGTTTTACTGCAAGAGGAGAAGTAAGTCTTGAAGGTGGCTCAGGTTCGTCAGACGCAATTCCAGGTGTTGAAGCAACAGTTTTCCAAAAATTCACTGGTGACGGATATATAATTGAAGCAAGAGTCGCTTTAGATTCAATGGCAGCAAGCGACCTTGAAGTGTACAATGGAATGATGTTCCCATTTAGAATTGACAACAATGATTGGGATCCTGATAATGGGGATGAATCTCGTTCTCTAATTATACAAGCTGGTGGTCTTCCAACAGCTAGTGATATTGATTTAAATGAAGATTGGAAAAGACCTCATGCTTGGGGTTTATTGGAAGTTATTGATGGTCCAACATCAGTAGAAACAGCCGATGGATCACTACCAAAAGTGTACAAGTTACATAATAACTATCCAAATCCGTTTAATCCTTCAACAACTATTAAATATGATCTTCCGAAACAATCTGAGGTAACACTTAGAGTTTATGATGTACTTGGAAGGGAAGTAGCAACACTTGTAAATACAAAACAACAAGCAGGATCGTATGAATATAGATTTAATGCAAGTGGGTATGCATCTGGATTATATATTTATGAAATCGTTGCTGGAAACTTTAGGCAAACTGCCAAAATGATGTTGCTTAAATAATATGTAGAATATGAAAGGTTGAGTTTTACGCTCAACCTTTTTTTATTTTGCTCTTGAATAGATATGTCTATTTATAGGATAGAATTCGAAACTCAATTAAATAAAAAAATGAAAATACTATTTAGAACTATCACATTAGTTGTGATTTTTTCAAATTTACTATTCGCAGGAACTACTGGGAAACTTTCAGGAACGATTACGGATTCCGAAACTGGCGAACCTTTACTTGGTACAAGTATAATTTTACAAGGTACAACGAGAGGGGCAGCAAGTGATTTTGATGGAACATATTATATAATAAATATTCCGCCCGGAATATATACTGTAAAAATTAGTATGGTTGGATATACCACCAAAATAATTAATGAAGTAAGAATTCAATCTGATTTAACTACAAAGGTAAATATAGAGCTAACACCATCTGCTATCGAACTTGGGGAAGAAGTTGTGGTAGTTGCACAAAAAATTATTCAAAAGGATTTAACATCTTCAGAAAGAACTTTTCAATCTGATCAAATAGATCAATTACCTGTTAGAGATGTTAGCTCTTTACTATCATTGCAGGCTGGAGTGACAAGGGATCAAGAAGGTAATATCCATATCAGGGGTGGTAGATCAAATGAGATAAGCTATTTGGTTGATGGTGTACAAGTTATAAATCCAGTAAACCGTTCATCGGGAATAGGTATTGATGACCAAGCTATTGAAGAATTAAAGGCAATAACAGGTACTTTTAATGCTGAATACGGACAGGCCTTATCCGGGGTCGTAAATATTGTAACAAAAAGAGGAAGTGAAAAATTTAGAGCTGATGCCCAAGTATATGTCGGGGATTATTTCTCTACGGATACGGAAACATATAAAGTAATGACTAATAGGTCGTGGGTGGAAGCTGCAGCTAATTCATTTCTGTTAGGCGCTAGGGGATTAGATTATGATTTCTCAAAACATGAAATAAGCAGTTTTGATGAACTATTGAATTCAGTCGAAAGAGGGGATAAACCTTGGCACACGTATGATGGATACTTAGATTCATACAATCCATTTAATAATTATGATGTCCAATTAAATTTATCCGGACCGGTACCATACACTGGTAATGCTTTATCATATTTTATAGCTGGAAGAGTACATGAGAGTCATGGTTATGCCGAAGGAATAAGATACTTTATGCCGTGGGGATTATGGACTCCTATTTCTGATACACAAAACAATTTTGATTTACCGGATCAAAAGAGAGTTCATCTTGATTTATATGATGGGAAATCAACTCAAGCAAAATTGTTTTTTAATTCTGGACCAATAAATTTAAGTTATGGCTTTTACCATACGAATAACCATAATTATCGAGCAGAAGATAAATATGTTATCGATGGCGGAAGACATGAATACTCTAATATTTCTACTCATATTTTGTCTGCAACCTTGGTATTCTCAAATAGTACATTTTTAGATTTTAAAGGAAGTTATTACGCTAATTATTATGAAAAATATTTATATGAGGATCCATACGATTATAGATATGTTCCTAATAATTCGGGGGAATTTACAGAATGGATGTTTCAACCAGGGCAAAATAGTAATATTTTGTTAACAGGGAATCCGAATGATAACGCATTTTGGGGTAATAATGTTGGCAGGACTGATAATAGAACAGAGTATTTTTCCGTTCAAATGGATTTAACTTCTCAAATAAATAAAAATAATTTAATCAAATTAGGTGCGTATGCAAGGTTTCATGATTTGAAACAAGACAGCTATCAATTACAATTTTCTCAAAAAACATATAGACCTTTAGTACCTGATCAGTCATCAGCTTTCCATCAGTATTATACAGCCAAACCAAATGAGTTTGCTGCATATATTCAAGATAAAATTGAGTTTGAAGAACTTATTATAAATCTAGGTATAAGATTTGATTATTTTGATGCCAAAGGAAATATTCTAGCTGATCCAAGAGATCCTCAAATATATTCTCCATTTTTAAATGAGCATATTTATAGAAATTATGATGAAAACTTACCCCAAGAAGAATTAATAGAATATACAATTGATGAAAGAAGAGAGTTTTGGTATGAGGATTCAGATGCACACTATCAATTTAGTCCAAGATTTGGAATTTCCTTCCCAATCACCGCAGAAGGAGTTATCCACTTTTCTTACGGACATTTTTTCCAAAATCCTGAATTCCAATATTTATTTGTAAATCCAAATTATTGGGTTGCCGGAGCTGGTTCAGAAAATTTAGTAGGGAATCCGAATCTAGGTGCAGAAAGAACTGTAATGTATGAATTAGGATTACAACAGCAATTATTTAGTAGTTTATATCTTCATGTCACTGGATTCTACAGAGATATTAGAGATTGGGTTGGAACCGGTACTCCCGTACAACATTACAGAGGGGAAACTTATTTCAGCTATGTAAATAGAGATCACGCAACTGCAAAAGGATTAACATTTTCTGCAGGATTAAACTTGTTCCCTTTTACTGTTAATTTGGACTACACATTTATGAATGCGGAGGGTACTTCAAATAATCCCAAAGATGCATTTAATGCAATAAGTGCAAATGAGGCTCCCAGAGTAGAATTAGTTGATTTAGATTGGGATCAGACGCATAGCCTTAGCTTAATCGCTAATTATTCAAACAATGGGTGGAGTGGGACATTAATTGGTCAATTTCAATCGGGATTTCCTTACACTCCTGAGTTTGTTGTAACAGAAACCGTAGGTTCCGGAACGACGACTGGTTTAAGAGAAAACAGTGAAAGGAAACCATCTACAATTAACTTTGACTTGCGGTTTGCAAAAGCATTTGATGTAGGTCCGTTTTCGATTCAAGCAATTCTTGATATCCGTAATTTGCTGGACACAAGAAATGCTATTGGCGTTTACTCAGATACTGGACTACCGGATTTTACACTGGAAAATTATCAGAACTTCAGAAGAATTATTGAAATATCAAGTACTGATGAACTTGTTAAAAATCCTGGAAATTATTCAAACCCAAGATATATATCTTTGGGTGTTAGAATAGGTTATAATTAATAAGAAAATAAAAAAATATTTATATTAAACAATAGATTATTGGAATGAAAAAATTACTCTTAATATGTTTTTTATCATTTGTATCTCTAGTTACGGCTCAATCAATTGGTAGAGTGGGTACTACTTCTGCCGCTTTCCTAAAAATTGGAGTTGGAGCTAGAGGATTGGCAATGGGTGAGGCTAATACTACTATTGCTGAGGATATCACTGGGATGTACTGGAACCCGGCCGGTATTGCAAATAGCAGAGAAATGCAATTCTTTTTCACACATTATGATTATATAGCTGAATTAACCTATGATTATGCCGGTATGACAATTCCGGTTAGCGGCTTTGGTACTATTGGAATATTTGCAGGAAACTTGGGAATGCCGGATATTGAAAGAACAACTGTACAGAGCCCAAACGGTACAGGTGAAAAAGTCTCCGCTGGATCATTTGTCCTAGGCTTAAGTTATGGACGTTCTTTAACCGATCGTTTTTCCATTGGCGGTAATGTAAAATATGTAACAGAATCAATATGGCATACTAGTTCTCATGGATTTGCATTTGACGTTGGTGTCCTCTACAAAACTATCTTCAAGAACATTCGTCTTGGGATGTCAATTAGTAATTTTGGAACTTCTATGCAGCTTAGCGGGCGTGATTTGCTGATACAGCACGATATTGATGAGTTATTGGAAGGAAATAATGAAAATCTCAATGCAAACTTAGAGACCGAAAAATATCCAATGCCTATACTTTTCAGAGTTGGCATTTCATCAAATATTCTTGAAGACTTCTTCGAAATGACTGATTATGATTTTACATTTGCTGTAGATGCTATTCATCCAAATGATGATAAAGAATATGTTAATACTGGCGCAGAGTTTATGTTTCAAGATATGGTTGCATTGCGAGCCGGGTATAGGAAATTATTTTTAGATGATAGTGAAGGTGGACTTACATTTGGTGTTGGTCTTCAGTTTAATGTAATGGAGCTAAAAATTAATTTAGACTATGCTAATATTGATTTCGGAAGACTTGATCATCAAAATAAATTTTCTTTGATAGTTGCTTTCTAAGATAGAGTTTAAGGAGTTTTATAAATGAAATTTCGATTTATGCTGATAATTATTATACTGACAAGCTTTGTGTTACACTTAAAGGCTCAAACAAATAATCATGGAGATGTACTTAATAGAGCAAGAAATGTACATGCTGGTAATTTAATAAGGGCAACCTTCCATAATAATGGCAGATTAGGGGGTGTGAAAGGGGACCAAAGTACGGTTTATGGTGGGGAATGGCCCATTGGAAGTGGAAAAGTTCAAATGGGAAATACTTCAGCATATGTTATGAGTGAACTAAGATTATTTGCCGGATTAGATGCGGTATCTGGTGATTCAACCTACGAATTTGTAACCCCGGTAATTTTTGCTGAAGGCTGGGACCCTAATGCATTTTCTGCCGATTCTTTAGGTAGATTTCAAGGATTTGAACCTTTAGACGGATATCTAAATTTAACGCAAAAAACTGAAGATCCTAATCATGCAGTTTCTATGAGTCATCAAGCATTTACTTGGCCACCATCTTGGCCGGATAAAATTGAAGACGTTGAAGATCCGGGATGGAGTGGTAGTTGGAACGGTTATTTTGGTAAAGATCAAAAAAATGCAGATGAAGAAAGTTTTTTTGTTATGGATGATTATCAGTTTGATAAGCCGCAAAAAGGAATTGAACTTCCTTTGCCGATGTCTAGCTCAGATCCACTAAGAAGAGGACTTGGACTTAGGGTCAAGGTGAGGGGATTGCAGTGGGCAAATCCTGATGCTCAAGATTGTATATTTTGGTTATATGAAATCAGAAATATAGGCGAATTGCAGTTAGATAAAACTTTATTTGGATTAAATGTTGGAGCATCCAGTGGTGCAACGGTAAATGAAAATACTGATTATAATGATGACAACGCAGAATTTTATAGAGAAATCAGTCTAGCTGTAAATTTTGATAATGATAACATAGGGACAGGTGGATACTCTCCAGTACCATATGTTGGATTCGCGTTTTTAGAAAGTCCGGGAAATGCATTTGATGGAATTGATAACGATGGTGATGGGAATGATGTTGAAAAGCCAGGTGGAGGATCAGGAATAATTCTTACCGAACAAGAATTTACGAAATTTTATGCACCAGGTGATAATATTGTTGTGATTGACTACGAAAGTGAAAATTACGAAAGATCATTATCTCAAATGCCTGCTGATGGACTGACAATAACTCATCAAGGAAGAGAATATTATCTTGCACCAAATGCTCCATTAACAGAAATTGAAAGAAATGGGTTTGATGATAACTTAAATGGGATAATTGATGAAGCCGATGGTGCTTTTACACAAGATTCTGTTAGGTTTAATTTATATATTAGATCAGAGGCCAATGATAGAGATTATTTAGCAGTAGATTATTTCTCTGGCAATGGATTGCAAAATTTAATGATTGATGAAAGAAGAGATGATGATATAGATAATGATAATGATTGGAATTCGGAAATTGATGATGTGGGACTTGATGGAAAACCTGGAACCAGTGATATTGGAGAAGGGGATGGAGTTCCTACTCCAGGACAAGGCGATCTGCCTGGTGAACCGAATATTGATGCTGTTGACGTCGATGAATCCGATCAAATAGGATTAACGAGTTTTAAATTTTATCAATACGGGGCGTTATCCTATAAAACCGATCCACAAATGTGGGAATTTTCTAGGCCTGGATATTTTGATAATTCAACTACTGAAGTAGCTGATCACGATTATGTTTTTACTAGCGGATATTTCCCTTTAAAACCTAATCAAGATGAGTTTTTCTCAATTGCCATGATTTATGGTATTGACGAAACCGACATAATTAGAAATAAAGATATTGTTCAGAGAATATATAATTCTAACTATAACTTTGCTATTGCTCCCGAGAAACCAAAAGTTACGGCTGTAGCTGGTGATGGTGTTGTAACTTTATATTGGGATAGTGGGGCAGAAGAAAGTAGAGATAGATTTTTAGCACAACAAGATAATGCCAATCCATACGATTTTGAAGGTTATAAAATTTATAAAGCATCACATCATACTTTTGGAGATGCCGGTACTATAACGGATGGGCTCGGTTATGAAAGATTCAAGCAACCGATAGCAATATATGACAAAGTAGATAGCGTATTTGGGTTTTTCACAAATGACTTTGGCACCGGTGTACTTTACAACCTTGGTAACGAATCGGGATTAGTACATAAATATGTAGATACGGATGTTACTAACGGTATAAGATATTTTTATGCTGTTACTGCATACGATAAAGGAGATGTTGATTTAAATATTGGCCCTTCGGAGACAACTATTTTTATAAACGTTAAGCAAAATGGTGAAATACAATTTGCAGAAAACGTTGTTGCGGTTAGACCGGAAGCACCGGCTTTAGGTTTTGAAGATGCCGAATTTGATTTGCAGCCTGAACCTATTGGTGATTTATTAACAAGTGGAGTAGTGGGTATAAATATCATTGATCCAACTGTTTTGGGAGATGATGATTTTGAAATATCCTTTATAGATCATTCGATGGATAAATTAGATAATGATTTTGATGGGTTAATAGACCAAAATGACATTGATGAAATGTTGCCTACTGTAACAACCGGATTTGTCTTAAAGAATATAACTCAAAACATAAATTATGATACGACATGGATTTATGAATATGGTGAAATAGGAGAAGATTTAGTTGTACTAAAAGATCTTTATCAAGATTCTGATGGTAATCCTAGAACGTTTAGCAAGCTGATTGATGGATTGGAAATTTTTGTTAAGAATCCCGAACCAGGTTTAATTAATTCTGGAACTTTAGGAATTTATGAAGGCATCAAGATAAGTAATTCAATTGCACTAGAAGATTCGTATAAATTAAAATTTGATAAATTTCAATTAGGTGGATTTGTTGAGGGAACTCCTTACCCAAGACAGTATAAAATTGTATTTTTTGACGAAATTGTGAATTCTTCTACGCAGATTGGTATACCTTTAGCAGCAAACGGCACGTTAATACCGCTTCCGGCTCAAGAATGCAATTTTAAAGTATATGATGCAGCTTCTGGTGAAGAATTAGAATTTGGTTTAGTTGACTCATCAGTTGATCCTGAATTAGCCCCTAAGGGATTTTTCTCAGCAAAGGACAATATAATTTTATTCGAGAATCTATCAAACGATTCTACGTTGGTTACATATAGTATCTTAAATAATGATGTACAAGACACTGTTTTCTATAATGCTAACGGAAGAATTATGGGAGCAGGAGATACACTTTATTTATATCCTGAGTTGCCGTACAACAATTCTGTTGCTTACAGATTTAGTTTAATTGGGCAGAAAATAAATACGGAAACCGCAAAACAATCGATGGATAAAATAAGCGTAGTCCCAAATCCATATGTTATATCTGCAGTTTGGGAGCCTAAAAATCCATATACTACAGGTAGAGGAGTAAGGGAAATTCACTTCATTAATTTACCTGAACAATGTACTATTAGAATTTATGCTGTTGATGGAACATTGGTAAGAACTCTTGAACATAATTCGCATATAACAAATGGTACGGAACCATGGGATCTAATGTCTAAAGACAATATGGAAGTTTCGTACGGAATATATGTTTATCATGTTGATGCTCCAGGAATTGGAGAACATGTTGGAAGATTGTTGCTTATTAAATAGAAATTCCGGTAATTTGAAAAAGAGAATTACAGTTAAGTATTGAATGTAATTCTCTTTGTTTATTTGGGGAAAAATATTCCAATAATGTTGTGCAAAAAGATAAATAGAACAGTTAGAATAATATTTTTTTTTAGTGTTCTTCTTATATTCAATACATGTTCTTCAGATGATAATATTGTTGCAGAATTTGGTAATGAAAAGATTACTCTTGAAGAATTTAAAGCTGCATACCTCAAACTTTTAAAACAACCGGATTTTTTTGATTCAAAAGAAAAAAGAGAAAAATTTCTTGATGATTTAATTGCCTTTCGGCTACTTGCAAATAAAGCCAAAAAATTAAATCTACATTCTGATGAACGTATTAAATATAAAATTGAAGCTTATAAAAACAAAGCTCTTAGAGAAGCTCATTATGATCATGTAATAAAACCAAAAATTCAGTTTAATGAAAAAGAAATTGAAGATACATATATTTTTACTCAAGAAGAACGCAGAATAAGTCATTTATTCCTTAAATCAAAAAGGGATGCTGATAGTGTATACCAATTACTTGAAAGCGGTAAAACTTTTGAATCTTTAGCTTCGCAGATATTTGATGATGATTCATTAAAAAATAATGGAGGTGATTTAGGCTGGATCACTTGGGATCAATTTGAGTATGATTTGGCAAAAGCATCATTTACACTACCTATTGATAAATATTCAAAGCCAATCAAATCATCCTTTGGTTATCATATAATTAAAGTTACAGATTACAAGAAAAAACCGCTCATTACTCGAAACGAATATTTGGTTCACAGAAAAAGAGCTAAATCTCTCCTTGAATATAAAATTGGGGATAAAATTGCATCTGAATATGTGAATAACCTAGTAAAAAGTGCTGATGTAGTTATGTATCCCAAAATATATTATTTAGTTCAATCCGGTTTAACAAAAAATCTAAAACGCGTTCCCACTCAATTTGATCAAATGACTGAATTTCAGCTAAGTGAAAATGAAGTGAAACAAATAGAAACTAATTTATGGGATTCGCGAGATGAAATAATTGTTACCATAAATGGTAAAGATCTTTCTGTCGGAGAATTTATTGGGGGATTACATTATATACCGTATGAGAATATATATTCTAATTTCAATACTACATTTAAATTAATAGTTCGTGATTTTCTGTTAACTGAAGAAGCAGAAGTTTTTCAGTTGGATGAGAAATCAGAGGTTAACAATAAAATAAAATTATTTGGAGAGTATCTTACGCAATTAAAATTTAGAAGAAAACTGATTAGGGAACAAAAAGTAACAGAAGAAGAAATAGAGAAAGTTTATAAACTAAATAATGAGAAATATAAAAAAGCTAACAAAAAAGATGTTCTTCCAATAATTAAAAACCAACTTCTGAATAAAAAAAGAAGAGAAACCGTTCCAAATATAATTAAAGAATTAAAGCAAAAGCTAAGTATTAAAACAAATCCAAATATAATTCATGAGTACTATGATAGTATTCTCAATAAGAATTCTAATAAAACTGACGAACAAATATGAATAATATTCTAAACAAATTTCTGCTAATCTTTTTAGTTGTTCAATTTTTAACAATTGCTCAAACAACAGGTTTTGTTGATAATTTTAATGATGGTGATATAGATGGCTGGGTCTCGGAGCATGATAGAACATTTAAAGTAAGTAATGACGATAGTTCCTTGCAGGTAATTTATACAAGGTCAGCTAGCAGTGATCAATGGGATAATTTTAATTATACGCCACCTCTAACCATAGATATGACAGGGAATAAGTTTATTAGTCTTAAAGTTAAATCAAATATTGGTACCCAATTAACATTAAAACCGGTTTATGAAGATGGGAATGATGATTGGCTTCAGGCTAACTTGATAGGCGATAGTTTATGGCATTCCGTCACTTTTGAACTATCTCCTCGATCAAACTACGTCATGAATAAAATGTATCTATATTTAGATGGTGGAACAACAACCTCAAAAAATGGAATTGTTTACATTGATGATATTGCATTTGGCGACAGTGCATCAATTGAGTTAGATTATACTGCATTAGAGAATGCAATAATTGATGCTAACAACCTCCTAGCAAATACCCAAGAAGGCAGTGGTGAAGGACAATTTTTGATAGGGTCTAAGAATGATTTGGAGGCAGCTATTAATATTGCCCAAGATATTTTAAATGATAAACCTGAAGATAGAGAAATTATAAATGGAGCAATCTGGAATTTATACGATGCTTGTACGGTTTATGAAACAAATTCAAATGTTAGTAAATATTCTACCGTTGATCCATTAGCAACTAAACAAACAAAATATTTGTTGGAGAATTTAAAAGAACTTTCGGGTAATGGTTTAATGTTTGGGATGCATGATGCAACCGGTTATGGAGTTGGGTGGTCTGGAGATGATGATAGAAGTGATGTAAAAGATGTCTGCAGTGATTATCCTGCCGTGTATAGTGAAGATGTCTTTCATATTGATAGGAACCATAACCTTGATAGAGTAAGATATAGAATGGAGTCAGCATATAACAGAGGGGGAATTATAACATTTGTTTGGCATCAATATGATCCTGATGGAAGAAGTTTTTATTCATGGGAAATAGATAATGAAAGAATTGTTGAGCAAATAATACCAGGCGGTACAAGACATAATGATTACAAAGAAAAATTATATAAAGTTGCCAACTTTTTTAAATCACTCCGTGGAGAAAAAGGGGAAACTATACCAGTAATTTTTAGACCATATCACGAACATACAGGAGATTGGTTTTGGTGGGGACCGGCACATTGCACTACGGAAGAATATAATACGATTTGGAAATTTACTTATGAATACTTGCATGACTCGTTGAATGTACACAACCTAATTTGGGCTATATCGCCAAGTTTTCAACACTTCAATAGCTCAAGTGAATATCAAAATATATATCCTGGTGATAATTATATAGATGTTATTGGAGCAGATAAGTATTTCGGAACAAACCCAGCAGAATTTACTCCATTCATTTCCAAATTGAGTGTTATGAACGATGTTGCAAAACAAAAAAATAAAATTTCAGCACTTACTGAAGTAGGGAATGAAAATTTGGTTAATCCAAACTGGTTTACTCAAGTCTTAGATGCCATTAAGACAGATGATAGCACATCTGCAATATCATATGCTGCAGTCTGGAGGAATCAAGATGAAGGACATCATTTTGCACCTTATCCTGGTCATGCAGTTGTACCTGACTTTATTAAATTCTATGACGATCCTTTTACCATGTTTGAGCAAGACTTGCCCAATATGTATGTTGAACCTGTGGAAGATACAATTGCACCAGTTATTGTCAATATTCCTGACACAACAATAATAGCTACTTCAACATCGTTTGATATTACAGTAGAAACCAATGAGAGAGCTTTTGTGAAGTACAGTATTATTGATGAATCTTATGAAAATATGACAAATACTTTTGATATAGGTGAAGGAACTTTTCAGCATACAACGGCGCTGGAAGCAGAACAGGGTGAAATAGTAAAGCTGTACTTAAGAACAGCAGATAGATCAGGAAATATTTCCCAATATTCAACTGTAATTACTATTCAGGTAGACACTATGAAAGCTCCTATTGCATGGTTCGACCCTAAATATCCAAATCATGACTGGGAATCTGGTAAAGCAACATTAGGAGTCGATCCTAACGCAATAACACAATTAAACGAAGCGCAAACATATTATTTTACTGCCGAATTTGAATTGAATGAATTACCTGAGAATATGGGTCTCTTGACAAAATCGTACGGTGGCGCGGTTGTTTATTTAAATGGTACTGAGGTTGGTAGAATTAATATTGATGAAAATATAGAAATATACTATAACACGAACCCAACAGCCAATAGTCAGTTTAATCAAATTATAGTTTTTGATTCAACAGCATTAACGAAATTTAAAACCGGGGCTAATCTTTTAGCCGTAGAAATTCATTCAACTGCAGGATCATCACCACAGAGTTTTGATGCTCAACTTTTTGATGCAAACGGTATAATAATTTCACTTGGTTCAAACTGGGATTATTTTGATTTAGGATATGAACCAAAGTCATTTTTGCTTGAAGACATTACTTCTGTAAATGAAAATGATTTGATACCAACTGTTACCAGACTTAATAATAACTATCCTAATCCATTTAATCCGTCAACGAAAATTAGTTTTGATATTGCAAAAAAAGCTAAAGTAGAATTAGTTATATTTAATATATTAGGGCAACGTGTAAAAACACTTGTTAAAGATAATCTAAACCCAGGAAGTTATGAATATCAATTTAATGCGAAAAAATTATCAAGTGGAATGTATATTGCCGTGCTTAAATCAAGTGATTTCATGTTTAGTCAAAAAATGATATTAATGAAGTGATGTTATGATATTTAAAGTAAAACAAATTTGGGGATTTTTATTTCTTCTACTCCTGTCACTTATTTATATCAGTTTGTTCCTGCTGGATAGTTCAACAAAAAATGATATCACGGAAATTTATTTTGCCGATCGAATTACAGCCGCACATAAGGTTCTAATTGATAAGTATAATAAAATAAATGAGGGGAAAGTAAAAGTTATTCCAATCGATTTCCCAAATTATGATTTTAATTCTAATGAAAGGAAAGAATTATTAGCCAGATCATTAAAAGGTCGCGGTGATGGAATTGACTTATTTGCCGTCGATTTAATTTGGGTTCAAAGATTTGCTAAATGGTGTGAACCACTTGATAAATATTTCCCTATTGCGGAAAGAGCTAAGTTGCTTGATAAAGCACTAGAAACATGTTTTTATGACGGTGAACTTGTTGCACTACCATTGAACCGTGTACAAGGAGTAATGTACTATAGGGAAGATTTGCTGAATAATCTTAAGAATGGAAAGGAAATTATAAAAAAAATAAAAAGTAAAATTACTTGGGAAGAATTCATTACATTAAAAAATAAAATCAATTCCAGCAATCCTTTTTATATTTATCCGGCTGCGGATTTTGAAGGGTTAATTTGTAGTTTTGTTGAATTATTACTTAGTTTAGAACCAAATTACTTTGATGATCATGGATTTGATTTTAATACTGATTCTGCAGAAAAAGCTTTGAGCCTATTAGTTGACCTTGTAAATAAACATAAACTATCTCCAAACGTGGTCACTGATCTAACGGATATTCCTTCGTATGAGTATTTTGTTGAAAATGAAGGCCTTTTCCTAAGAGGCTGGATTAGTTATGATAAAGATTTTTTAACCTCTCCCTTTAATATTGAAAAGGAGAAGCATTTAAGAAAAGCATCATTACCGCATTTTAAAGGGGGGAAAACGACTTCCGTATTTGGCGGATGGAATTTAATGATTTCTAAATTTTCAGATAAAAAAGAAGAAGCAATTGATTTTATTAAATTTTTATTAACAGAATCGTCGCAAGAATTATTTTACAGAGAATCCGGCTACTATCCCATTATAAAAAGGTTTTATGAAAATAAAAAATATAAAGAAGCATATCCGGAAATTGATAGATTAATTGAGCTTCATAAAACAGGTGTTCACAGACCAGCACATATCGACTATACCAGATACTCTGAAATTATGTCTCATTATTTTGAGCTAGCAATTAGGGATGAAATGAGTGTAAATGAGGCATTAGTTCAAACTACTCATGATATTAGAAATGATAAGATTATTACAAAATAACATCGATCAATAATATGCCTTTCCAAAATCTAAAAAATAAATTATCCAAATACAGATTTGAGATAAAACATATAACAATCTTCTTTACCGTATTAATCATTTTTCAGATTATTCTTGCCTTAATTCAAAAATCTTCCCTGGAAAACTTTTTAGATGAAACTCAAGGCTGGTATCAAAAACATTCTGCTGAGAGACTTGCAATAATTACATCGACAAGTATGGAACTATTGTTCGAAAATTTAATACTTGAGAAAAAACTTTCAGAGTTAGATGAAAGAAAATTAATATCTTCGTTTAATGTAATATTTAAACAGCAATTGCTTCAAAAAAGCGTTGACGAGATATTACTTATAATAATGAAGAACGATAGGTTATATATTATTGATAGTGGTAGAAAGCTATATATGTTATTGATGAACGAGCTTGAACCATATTCTGAAGATGGAAACTCAGATGGCGTAAACCTATATATAAAATTAAAAAATAAAATTAGAGCAAATGAAATTATTTATAGTGAATTATATGAGCACAAAACTTTTAATATACTAGTCCCATTTGTCCCTGACGGCGAATATATGGGAGCGATGTATATGAAGATCACTCCTAACTTTGATTTTATTACCGGGGAAATTGCCTCTAATTATGATTCTGTATCAATTATCTATTCTGTTTTAATTTTCTTTGGCTTAATTGCAATATTTTTAGTTTCGTCGCAGGCGGTTAAAGAGAGAAATGAAGCAAAACAAAAATTGCTGGAAGAGCATGAAGAAAATATTAAGAATCAAGTTAGAGCAGAGAAAGAGACATTATTCACAAAAAGAATTTATCATACTCATCACAAAGCAGAAAAAATTATTGGATTTATTAAAGAAGATATAAGAAATGCTGATCCTCAAAATATTGATTTGTTAAAAAATAAAGTAATTACGTATTCCAATTTTATATCAAGAATTATATATGATATGAAATGGTATGATCAAGCGATTAATACAATAGTTAATCCAATGTTTAAGACGAATATTAATCAAACAATTAAATTTATTATTGATAATATCTTCTTAAGAATAAGCAGTAAAAATGAGATGTTTGAATTCCAGTTAAGTTTGGATGAAAAGGTTCCTATAGTTCATATTAACGAATTTGTTGTTTGGGAAATAATAGAACCTTTGATACAGAATTGCATTGATCATGGTAATAAAAAGTCAATCCAAATAAAAGTTAAAACGCTATTTGATGTTAAGAACAATACTTCTCAAGTTACAATAGAAGATAATGGTGTGGGAGTTGAAGAAGAATTACTAATGACTTGTGAAAATGGAATAAAAAATATTTTTCTAGAAAACAAGAGTACAAAAAAAATGGAGAATTCGAATTCCGGATATGGTTGTTACATTGCTTATCAAATGGCAGTAATAAGATGTGGTTGGGAATTAGATGTAAGAAATAAAGATAAAAATGGTTGTATATTTACGATTGGTATAAAACACTAAAGGTTAAAAATGGTCGAGAGATCCAGTATAAATATTTTATTAATTGAAGACGAAGAATTTGATGTAAAGAGAGTAAAAAATACATTGAGTTACTATAATAATCAGTTAAATGTAAAAAAAGTTGTATCAAATGGAAAAGCTGCCATAGAAACTATTAAAGAGAATCCGGATAAGTATGATGTAGTTATTTTGGACTATCAGATTTCCGGTGGGTGGAAAGGTGAAGAGCTAATTAAAAAAATAAAGGATTGTGATAGATTTATTCAAATTATTGTTATTACCAAAATGACGATAAACATTACCGATTATAATTTTGCAAATAATTTAATAAAATCCGGTGCTTTTTGGTATTGTACTAAATTCCCCGGAAATATAGAGGATTACATTTACCAACCGACCGATTTTATTTTAAGTATTTTCAACGCTTATGAGAAGAAAAAGCTTGAGAAACATAAAAATCAGTCTGATAACAGATTAAATAAAAATGTTGAATCATTATTGGAGAGTAAAAAAATAATAGGTACTTCCAAACCAATGGAAGAACTACACTCTCTAATAAATAAATATGGTAAGAGTGATGCAAATATTCTTGTGAATGGTGCTTCCGGTACAGGCAAGGAATTAGTTGCATGGAATATTCACCTAAGTAGCAAAAGAAAGTACGAAAACTTTGTTCCAATAAATTGTGGGAGCATCCCCAACGAATTATTGGAAAGTGAGTTATTCGGACATCAGAAGGGCTCATTTACGGGAGCATCCTCAAATAAACAAGGATTATTTGAAATAGCAAATAATGGCACATTGTTTCTTGATGAAGTTGCCGAATTACCTTTGTCGGCCCAAGTAAAACTTTTAAGGGTTATTCAAGAAGGTGAAATTGAAAAAATTGGACGAACCAAAAAAATTTCCGTTGATGTTAGAATAATTGCTGCTACAAATAAAGATCTTGTAAGTTATGTTAGTGAAGGAAAATTTAGGGAAGATCTATATTATCGATTAAGTGTGGTTCCAATTGACGTAGTATCACTAAAGTATAGAGGTGATGATATACTATTGCTTTTCAATCACTTCTTGGAATATTTTAGCCTTGATCTGGGAATACAAACTCCATCTCTCCAGCCTGAAGCGGAAGAAATATTGCTAAATTACAAATGGCCGGGGAATGTAAGAGAACTAAGAAATGTTGTTCAAAGATTAGTTCTAAATACAAATGGGGAAATAACTGCTAAGGATATAAGTAATCCTATGATTTTAAGAAACCACAGAATGGTGAAGGAAAATCAAAATTTTGATAGTATGAATTTTGATAGGGTAGTTCCCCTTAAAGAAATTGAAAAAGAATTCAGAGTAAAGTATATAAAATATGTAAAAAGTATCTCCAGTTCTGATTCTGCAGCAGCAGAAAAATTAGGACTCGCACCTTCTAACTTTTATAGAATGTGCAAAGAATTGGGACTAAAGTAAAAACTTTTTGACTTAGAATTAATCTGTATTTTAGTTTTCATTTCTGCTTGACTTTGCTTCCTCTTTAGTATTTTCTTGCACTTAATACCTGCCACTTAAATCCTTTAAAATAAATACTGGAGCAATATTTTGTCTTTATATTCAGTTGACTTTCCCCTTTTTAGGCCAACCTATTTAAGGAATATACAAAGGGAACGATATAAAATTCGAAAAGCCTAAAATGCCATTACTTTTTAACGTTTTTATTAAAATCAAAGTTGTTTATTTTCTATATTTCTTAATAAGTACTTTGTTAAAATGAATAAAATAAATATTCGATTTTCTGTTTATTTTTAGTGGTATTTTAAAGCAGTGAACTTAGTTTGTGTGTACCAGTAGTTACCTGTGACAATAATACTCAATAAACCAAATAATCAATAGTTTCCCGCAAACATGATGAAATTTTCAATAAATGAGTTATGGATATGATATTTAATCGAATTCTAAAACTAATGTTCTGCTGCACAATAATAATTTTCGGATTTAATTCTTATTCGGCACAACACAATTCTTATTATAGCGTAAAAGAATTCGGTGCAAAAGGAGACGGCACTACATTAGACACCGAGGCTATAAGAAAAGCTGTAAATAAATGTGCCGTTAATGGTGGTACGGTTTTGTTTCCCACCGGGAACTATTTAACCGGATCAATTGATTTGAAGAGCAACGTAGATATTTATATCCAACGCGGCGCCACAATTTGGGGAAGCACAAACATAAAAGATTACGAAGAAAGAATTCCCGAATTAAAGTCTTATAACGATTACTTTCTTAAGCACTCACTATTTTATGCTGAGAATGCCGAAAACATTTCTATAAGAGGTGAAGGAATAATCGATGGACAAGGTGCCGCATATAAAGTTACAACTAAAAAGAAGCCGGACAGGTATTTTAACCGTCCGTTTATAATAAGATTTGTCGAGTGTAAAAATGTAAAGATTGAAGGAATAACTTTGCAGAATTCGGCAATGTGGATGCAGCAATATTTAGCTTGTGAAGATTTATTTATTCGCGGAATTAAGGTTTATAATCACGCCAATAAAAATAATGATATGATTGATATCGACGGATGCAAAAATGTTGTCATGTCCGATTGTTTTGGCGATACCGATGATGATGCTCTTACTTTAAAAAGCACATCGGATAGAATTACCGAAAACGTATCTATTACAAATTGTGTTTTAAGCAGTCACTGCAATGCAATTAAAATGGGTACAGAATCTACAGGAGGTTTTAGGAATATTGTCATTTCCAATATTGTTGTTAAACCATCAAGTTCGCCTTCAATAATATACGGTTATCACAAAGGGACGAGCGGTATAACTTTGGCTACAGTCGACGGAGGAGTTCTGGAGGGAATAAATATTTCCAACATACGAATAGAAGGTACACAAGTGCCGATTTATATGCGTTTGGGAAACAGAGGAAGAAAACATCATCCCGGTGCAGATCAGCCTGGTGTAGGAATATTTAAGGATGTAAACATAAGTAACGTGATGGCAACCGATGTTCAATCAAAAATTGGCGCTTCAATTACCGGAATTCCCGGGCATAAAATTCAAAATGTAACTCTGAGCAATATTAAAATTGAATATCCGGGCGGAGGAACAAAAGAAGACGCTGAAAAGGAAATCCCGGAACTCAAAGATCATTACCCCGAAAGCACCAAATGGGGAGCTCTGCCTTCTTATGGATTCTATCTGCGGCATGTTAACAATATAACATTCAGCGATGTTGAAATAAAATCTAAAATAAGTGATTTAAGGCCAGTGTTCGTTTGTGAAGATGCAGAAAATATACAAATTCATGGTTTACGTGCCGCTTCCAATTTTGAAGCTGAATCTGTTTTGAAGTTTATAAATTCACCTGGTATTACAATTTCGCAATTTCAATCTTTTACGAAAACAAAGACTTTTATTTCCTTAAATGGGGAAAGAACGAAAGAAATAGTTTTGATAAATAATAACCTAAGAAAAGTTGAATCGGTTTATAGCTTAAAAGATGTTGATGCTAAAGAAATAAGGATGGGGGGAAACATACAATAGGTATGAGGGAACAAATCCGCCCAATCGATAGGCGGCCTACGCTATTCATTTTTATAAACGGAACTAATATGACACGAAATAAAACTAAAATACTTTTACTAACGGGATTCATGATTTTATTCACAACTAATTTTTTTGGCCAAGAAAAATTGACCGAACTAAATCCGGAAGTTATACTTGCAACAATTGAAAAAGCTGCAGGCTGGCAATTATCTAACCCGGTAAGGTTTGATGTAACTTATGAAAAGGATAATGAAGTAAAACAAGCCAGAATTCTTTGGGAAGGACTTCTAACCAAAACAAGAGATTACAACTTTAATAAAAAACGTGTAGACAATATCCCAAATAATTGGGAATACTTTTGTACGTTGGTTGGGGAGGATGTCACTTATTCCGAATTACCAACACAAATAAAAAAAACAATTAATGAATTAAATGTAAATGAGGATGAGATACTAACAATTACGATGGGGGATGGAAATTCAAAAAGTTGGGAGATAGGAGCATTTTATGTCGGACTTTTAGCCCTATCAGAAGTATCTGCTGACACAAAATATATTGATGCTCTAAAAATGGTTGGTGAAGCAAGCAAATGGAAATTGGGCGATAGAATTTACCATGCCGATGATCATTGTGTCGGACAGATGTATCTTGATCTATATGAAAAATATAATGACTTGGAAATGCTCGCAAATGTGGAAATGCAGTTTGACTGGATTATTAAAAATCCACATTTTCAGACTTTAGATTATTCTGAGGGTAAAAACAGATGGAGTTGGTGTGATGCATTGTTTATGTCTCCACCGGTTTGGGTTAAATTATCGAATATTACAGGTGACAAGAAATATCTTGATTATATGAACGAGCAGTTCTGGAAAACTTATGAACATTTATATGATAAGGAAGAGCATCTTTTCTATAGGGATGACAGATATTATGGAAAAAAAGAACCAAATGGGGAAAAGATTTTCTGGAGCAGGGGTAACGGCTGGGTAATTGCAGGACTTACGACAATACTAAATGA